>WNGK01007382.1_pt1 | contig 22094 bp, 18 predicted proteins | sample 5400601 | NCBI WGS metagenome assembly WNGK01 (sample SAMN13153376, study PRJNA577476) | soil metagenome | isolation source: 60 cm soil or saprolite under Garry oak tree replicate 1 | place: USA:California | collected 2016-06-15
CTGACGTGTTCCCATTGGATGGTTCCGTTCCGGCGCAGGGCATCGGTGAAGCCGTTGAGCGAGTCGCCGGGCAATCCATACACCCGTTTGACGCCTGTGTTTGCCAGGGACTGAATGATGATATCGGCGATTGTTTTGGTCATGGTGCTTTATTCCTTGTCTCATTCAAACAGATGTCAAGCCTGCTCCGAAACGTTCCGGTACCCCTGCCGATCATTATATCACCTTTTTGATCAGCGAGGTTGCGGAGGAAACATAAAATATCGCTGAAAGAAAGCAGATCCATTTTCTCCTTCCCACGCTCTTTTGCCACAAGCAAAACCGATGGGAAGATGTTTCACGGAATACTTCTTGTTCCTTCTCATGCAAGATATCTGCAGAATTTCCCCTTGCATACCTAATACGGAGGGGGTTACACCGGGGGCGAGTGGCGCGAGGCCCGTGTTGTTTTGGGCAAAAATGGAGACCAGGCACCCGGTGACGCCGGGTGCCTGGTCTCCATTTTTGCTCGTTTGTGTTGAGTGTCTGACTCAGCCGAGCCCTAACAACTCCGCTGAGAAGTTCTACGCTCTCCGTGCAGTTGCCGGTGACGGCTCTTCTGCCGGAGGTAGTTGAGCTGTGCAATAGGCACAGCGCGTGGCTTTGAGGGGAATCGTGCTCAGACAGTAGGGACAGTCACGGGTGGTTGGCGTTGCGGCCGGCCTGGGCTTGAAGCGGTCCATCAATGCATTCACCGGTCGCACGATGAAGAAGTATATAACAAATGCCAGTATCAAGAAGCTGAGTATTGTATTGATAAAGTGACCAATCTGAACCTTGCTCCCGGTCCAAGGAACAGTAAAAAATGAGTCTGTAAGACCTTTGCCAATCCCCGGGATGAGAGGTGTAATAACGTCGCTAACAAGGGAATTGACAACTCCAGAAAAGGCAACGCCTATCATGATACCGATGGCTAAATCGACCACATTGCCGCGCAGGATAAAGGATTTAAAACCACTCAATACTCCTACAGTAGCCTTCTCTGCTTTCTGCACATTTGGATTATCCAAAAAAGCCATGATTGTGTTCCTCCTTCTTATGTTTTAAGTTTACTCGCTGGTCAAGCTGAGCCGTTATAATCGGCCCTTTAAAATAACACGCATAGATTAACACAATTTGGGACAGGGTGGGTAATACGTAGGAAAATGTGCTTAGTGCGCCTTTATTCCTGCCTGGTCGAGGATAATGTTGTGCACCTGTGTGCATTGGAAAACGCACTGGTGTGTCTATGTATTGCCTGCTTCGTTACCGGGGTTTGCACACAAGTACGTGCTTGCAAGAGGCCTTTCTCGCTAGAATAGGTGTAGATAAGCTCTATAATCGCATCAAATCAGTAGAAACTCTTGTTAGTTTGGTACTAAAACGCTACAATGCTTACTAGCTAAAGCTTACCCAAACGATAGATAATATTGCCATGAGCGAAAGAAAGAAACGCTGGTTAAGGAGAAAAGATGCTGCGCAAATTGAGCGCAATAGAGATAGCAGAGGGAGCGCTGCTGGCAGACATTGCCGTCGTTTTTCAGCTGCTTTTTATATACCTACCTGTTGGGGGGGCATTTTTCAGTTTGCTTATCCCCCCATTGTTCACCATACTGGTACTACGGCGGGGTTTCTACGCTGCAATCATGGGCGTCTGTGTTGCAATCTTCATTGTTGGAGTGATAACAGGCTTCCATTCAGTCCTCCTTACCCTACTTGAATGTGGGTCAGGGATATTTCTGGGCGTAACCATGCGACTCCGCTTGCATTATATCCCTCTTATCCTCATAGGTACGACCGGTAGCGCATTCTTCTTATCCGGCACCACGCTGCTAACAATCCTCTTGCTTGGCCAGCCATTTCTTGACGCCCTTCTTCAGGGGATTCGCGATGGCTATGTAGGAGCGTTTTCTGTGCTTGGCTTCATCGCACCACAGCTTGGACTGGGCAACTGGTGGCATAGTGTCTATCCGGTTGCCAGGCATCTAGCAGATCTGAGCTTAAATTACTGGCTCGTACTGCTTTACGTGGGGAACTGGATCTTTGCTTGCCCGGTCGTTATTATTGTTTACTATATTACTACCTTCCTCGTGCGCCTGTTGGGATATGATATACGTCCTTTCCCAGATGGAAGGGTAAACAAGCTTATCCAATGGTTCATACGTCTGATAGTCAGGATAGCTCTAAAACTTGGACTGGGGAAATATTGGATAATACGCACACTCATAAAGGAATTTCGTAGACAAAGCATTGGCCTTGAGAGACAGAAAGCAAATACATGAACTCATCTCCTCTCATTGATATTCAGGACATTACCTACACTTACCCAGCTCCCGGCAAAAGCAAAGACAAGGCTCAACTTCCTGCTGCGCTTCAGAATGTGAGTCTACAGGTGCAGCAGGGAGAATACCTGGTCGTGTTAGGGCATAATGGCAGCGGCAAATCGACACTGGCACGTCACTGTAATGCCCTGCTTATTCCCGACAGCGGGCGTGTCCTGGTGGCAGGCTTCGACACCGGTGATAAAGCCAGGCGGCCCAACATTCGCGACAGCGTTGGCATGATCTTCCAAAATCCAGATAACCAGATCATTGCCACTGTTGTTGAAGATGATGTTGCCTGGGCCCTGGCAGTTCGCGGTTTCTCTGCCTCGCTTATTGAAGAGCGCGTCTCATATGCACTGGCAGCGGTAGGCATTGCCGATCTAAGGAAGCTGCCCCCACATCGCCTTTCAGGCGGACAGAAGCAGCGGCTGGCGATTGCCGGTGTGCTGGCATTGCGGCCACGCTGCATCATTGCAGACGAGTCCACAGCACAGCTCGACCCACTCTCACGTCGAGAGATCGTGGCCTTACTGCACCAACTCAACCAGGATCATGGACTGACGATTATTCATGTCACCCACCTGCTGGATGAAGCCGCACTGGCGCAACGGGTGGTAGTGATGGAGCAGGGACGCATCGTTATGGAAGGGACACCTGCAAATATATTTACCGATCTTGAGCGCCTGCGCCAGCTTAAACTTTCTATACCCGAACCCATCGAGCTAGCTACTCGCCTGCGCGGCGCAGGTCTTTCTATTTCGCGAGAGGCACTAACGGTGGAGGCAATTGCACGGGAGATTATGCAGTGACAGACCCTATCATCATCACAAAAAACTTATGCCATACTTATCAGTCAGGTCCGCTTCTAAAGGCTGCCCTGGGTGATATCAACCTGGAGATTGAACGTGGAAGCTGTGTGGGAATTATTGGCGTGACCGGTTCTGGTAAATCAACACTTGTACAGCACTTCAATGGGCTGCTCCATCCAACGGCTGGCACTATTATCGTCGATGGAATTAACGTGAGTGCCAAAGGGGCCAGAGATCCAGACCTGCAAACATTGCGGCGGCGCGTTGGGATGCTCTTTCAGTTTCCAGAGGCGCAACTGTTCGAGCATACCGTCTATGCCGATATCGCTTTCGGGCCACGGCGCATGAAGCTAAGCAAGCATGAAGTGCGTACCCGCGTCCTCAAAGCATTAGAGACGGTCGGATTGCCACCTCGTGACTTTGCACAGCGTTCCCCATTTGAGCTAAGTGGGGGCCAAATGAGGCGCGTCGCCCTGGCAGGCGTACTCGCTATGTCGCCAGCGGTCCTGGTACTCGATGAACCTACCACCGGACTCGATGCAGATGGACGGGCTGAGTTCTACTACTATTTGCGCCGTGCCCAGCAGGAACAGGGCGTTACTATTGTCCTGGTATCGCACGATATGACAGAGGTGGCGGCATTGGCGAATTGGCTCTGTGTCTTGCACAATGGACGCCTGGTCATGCAAGGCATGCCACGCACCGTCCTTGCTCAAGGTGGCGCATTACGTGCCTGGGGACTGGCGGAACCGCCGCTCAGCGAATTGCTCATGCTGCTGCGCAAACAAGGCCTGGATATTCCTGAGGAAACACTGACACTTGATGAGGCTTTTGCCGCGCTACAAAAGAATTTACAAACAACTCTACGAGTTCGAGAGAGATAACATGTTAAAAAACATCTCATTCGGTATATATTACCCGGCAAACAGCCTTCTGCACCGCTTACAGGCCAGAACAAAGTTGCTAATGTTAATCTGGTTTGCAGTTTTCATATACATAGCAAACAAGAATGTCTGGCACTTCGTGCCTTATATTGTCTTAGCAATGCTCGTAGTTCTAGGCACGGCACTAGCCCGTGTTTCAGTGGGCCAGATGTGGCAACGAATGCGGCTACTAGTATTCTTTGCCATTTTCGGTGCAATCTTTGCACCTTTCTCCCATGACAGCGGTAGTCAACCAATCTACACTATCGGCCCTTTTGCCATCTCATTTGCCCAGGTACACTGGGCAATAGTCATCTACGGCGTATTGCTAACTATCTACATCATTTTGTCCCTGCTCCCCGTGCCGGCATTAAGAAACTTTCTGCAAAACCGCCGGATCAAAGGTATCAGGATATTATTAATACCTTTAACTTTGGCCGTAATAGCCCTTCTCTGGTTCACTCGCAACATTACCAATATATTTCCGCTTGGTCCTTTTGTCATTACCGATACTGGCACATGGTCACTGCTGACGCTGTTTACCGTCTTTATCGTACTCTATGCTTTCGCACTCCTCCTGACCATGACAACCTCGCCCATTGCATTGATCGAGGGTTTGACCCTGTTGCTCACTCCTTTACGCTGGCTGAGATTGCCAGTCGACGATTTTGCGCTGATGGCCCTGATTGCCCTGCGTTTCATCCCTACGCTCTTTGAGGAGATTGAGCAACTCCTGAAGGCGCAGACCTCGCGAGGAGCGGATTACTCGCATGGAACGCTGCGGGAGAGGGTGCAGAGCATGGTAGCCTTGTTCGTGCCATTGCTGCAAGGAGTACTGCGCCGGGCCGCTGACCTGGCAACCGCACTAGAAGCTCGCGGTTACGAGGTCAAGGGACGCCAGACATTCCTCCATGAGAAGTCCTTTGGCGCGGCTGATTATGGGGTTTTGGGGGTGGTCGCGGTTATTACGATAGGATCGCTTATTTTTTAGGATATCCCCTACGCGCTCAATTTCACTACTGTCACGCCATCGCCGCCCTCTCGAGGAGGAGCCGAGGTGTATGACTTGACCAGGGGGTGGTGGGCAAGTTGTTCGCGGACGGCGGATCGAAGCGCACCGGTTCCTTTGCCATGAACAATACGTACAGAGGACATACCTGACATGGCGGCATCATTCAAGTAGGACTCGAGTTCCTCGAGGGCATCATCAACGCGCCAACCACGCATATCAAGCTGCATTGCAACCTCAGGACGATCTTCATAGCGCGGCACTACTATCGCCGGTTCCACTCGGCCCCGCTCTCCGGCAGTTGCCTGGCGTTTGCTCACTCGCTCCAAGTTGTCTACGTTGACGCGGATGCGCAAAGGTCCCATCTGGACGTCTGCTTCGCTGCGGTCAGCTGAAAGGCCAAGCAGCTCGGCGTTTTGACCGAAGCTGAGCACGCGTACACTATCCCCAATCTGTAACGGCCCCTGGTCGGCCGCAAAGGTCGACCCTACAGCTGAATCGGCTTTCTTGCCTGGACGACGCGGTTTTGGCAGAGGCGCGACCTTGTCTTCGAGGTTATCTACCCGCTGACGAGCCTCTCCCAGGCGCTCACGGGTCATATTCACACGGCTCACGTCAACCTTGACCCTGGCCAGTGACCTTCTCACTTCGTCCAGTTCGCGCTCTGCCTGCGCTCGCGCTTCGTTGATAATTTTCACACGCTGTTCTTCCAGCTCGTGCCGTTCCTGCTCAAGCTGTTTGCGCTGGTACTCGGCCTCCGCATGCTCCATACTCAGATGGAAACGCTCATCCTCCACAGCTTTACGCTCAGTTTGCAGGCCCTCAAGCAAGTTCTCCATGCGCACACCTGCGCTGCCCAGGAACTCACGAGCCCGCTCGATTATACGCTCGTCGAGTCCCAGGCGATTGGCAATTGCCAGAGCATTACTCCTGCCTGGCAAGCCAATGCTCAGGCGATAGGTGGGCGAGAGCGTTTCGATGTCAAATTCGACCGAGGCGTTGACCACTCCGGGCTGTTCGTGGGCAAAGGCCTTCAGTTCTGAATAGTGCGTGGTGGCGACAGCTGTCACATGCCGCTCCAACAGGAAGGTGAGAATGGCGCGAGCCAGGGCCGAACCCTCGCTTGGGTCGGTACCAGCGCCCAGTTCGTCAAGCAGCACCAATACACGCGCCGGACGGTTCTCCTGTCTGTTTACCAATGTTTCGGATAACCTGCCGCGGATATCAGGTGTTCCGCGATCTTTCTCAGCCTCAATGTGCCGCAGAATCTCAATAATCCGGCTCAGGTGTGACGAGAAGGTGCTGAGGCTCTGTTCAATGCTCTGCTCGTCACCAATATCGGCAAAGACATTCTCAAAGACCGCTAACTCTGAAGCTTCCTCTGCAGGAATATGCAGACCTGCCTGCGCCATCAGCGTCAACAGGCCCACTGTCTTCAGCGCGACTGTCTTACCACCGGTATTGGGGCCAGTAATCACTACCATGAAGAATTCGCGCCCCAGGTGAAAGTTGATCGGCACGACTCTACCCGTCAGCAAGGGATGGCGCGCTTCTCGCAGGTCAATACGTCCTTCATTGTTCAGGCATGGTTCAGTTGAGCGGGTCATACGGCCATAGCGAGCCTTCGCCAGGTGGAGGTCAAATTCAGCCAGTAATTCGACGGCGACTTTGAGGGTCTCTGCTTCGCGCCCAATCTCAAGTGAGAGGACTCGCAGGATGCGTTCAATTTCCTGGCGTTCCTCGACCTGTAACTGGCGTAGCCTGTTATTGAGTTCCACGACCACCATCGGCTCGACATAGACGGTCGCCCCACTGGCAGATTGATCGTGCACTATACCGCGCACCTGGCTGCGATTCTCAGCCTTGACAGGAACTACGTAGCGATCATTGCGAATAGTAATGATATGTTCTTGCAGTGCGTTACCAAATTCATTGACCAATGTCCGCAGGCGATCGTGTAAGCGCTGATTGGCTCCCCGGATGTCGAAGCGCAATTTCTGTAGTGTTGGACTGGCCGTATCTAGCACTTCACCTTCTTCGCTAATGGTTTCTTCAATGCGTCGTGCAATGCGTGGTCGCTGGGGCATATCGGCACCCAACTGGCGCAGGAGTGGGAAATCGTCAAGGTCGAGTTTCTCTAGCACGCGTGCCACGTGTATGGCACTCTGCGTGGTCTCCAGGACCTGGAGGAGATCAGCTGGAAGCAAGACACCTTCGCGGGCAGCACGAGCCAACAAAGGGCGAATATCATGAGCGCCGCGCACACTGGCATCGGCGTTTAGATCGAGCAGGCGATAGGCTTCTGTCGTATACGCGAGGCGACGGCGGGCCTCGTCGATATCTGGTGTAGGCACCAGTTCCATGACCAGTTCTTTGCTGGCAGAAAAGGCAGCTTCTTTGGCTACCCTGGCCAGAATTTTAGGATATTCCAATGTAATTATACTTTTTTCGTGCATGATAATATTGATTTAATCCTCTATGTGCTTGTGCGCTACAAGGTAAGCTATGAAATGAATTCAGTGAAAATAAAAAATGGCAATAGTAAGATACCACATTTGGGGGAGGATTGAAACAGCTTAGGAAGCGCATTCCACCTCTACACGGCAAGCATCCCCTTACTAGCTTGCTTGCAATCGATCTGGGAAGATGGGTACTTCTATCTTTTATAACACCAAAAAGATATAGAAACTTCCCTACTACTCTCTCGTATGGTAACTAGTGCAAGCATAGATCAGTTTACCTGCATAATACTGTTGTGCTATATCTGGTCTTACGATAATGCCTACAACATAACAATCCTCTGGATAAGTGCTAGAATAGGGTAGATAGTCTTCTGGCTTTATTTGTGTCTCATCGATTTCTAGCGTGATGAGCTTACTCAAGGCTTCTTCTCTCATGGACGGCTGTCTTGCGGCACGCAAAGCCTATGCGGAAATGGCAGAACAGGATGAATACGGCCCGTTCCTCTTCCTAACTGGCTATGAGTATGCTCACCTTGCCAGGCAGCATCTTCCAGCGGGATTGACACCTGTAGAGAAGGGGGACTGGCAACGGGGATTTATCATAGGATGGACCGCTTGTGTTTTCGGCCTGTAGGAGCATACAAGAAAGGAGAGCGGCATCATGCAACTGGTCGAACAGCACGTCATTGACCGCAGTGACCCGCGCTTTGCCGTGATCGATGAAGTAGCATTTAAGTCCAAGAACCTGTACAATGCCGCCAACTACGAGATACGTCAAACCTTCATCCACGAAAACAAGTACCTCAACTACAACGATATGGATCGTCGTATGCAGTCGCATGAAGCCTACAAAGCCCTACCGGCTAAGGTCAGTCAACAAGTCTTGATGGTGCTTGACCGCAACTGGAAGTCGTTCTTTGAGGCACGCAAGGCCTATGAGGAAGACCCCTCCACGTTCACAGGACGTCCACAGCTGCCCAAGTACAAGCACAAGACCGAGGGGCGCAACATCCTCGTCTACACTATCCAAGCGATCAGTAAAAAAGGCTTGAAGTATGGCCTCATTCAACCCTCGATGCTGCCAATCACGGTCAAGACGAAACAAAAGAACATCGATCAGGTGCGCATCGTTCCTCGCAACGGCTATTATGTAGTTGAAGTGATTTACACCAAAGAGCCTGTTCAAGCAAACGTTGATCCATCTTTTTGCGTCGGCATTGATCTCGGAGTCACGAACTTAGCGGCGATAGCATCAAACCGTGAGGGTTTTGTCCCTCGATTGGTTAACGGTCGTCCGGTCAAGGCGTGGAACCAATGGTATAATAAGCGCATGAAAGAGTTGAAGAACCAGCTTCCCAAAGAGGATCGAGAGCGCGTGACCAAACAAATGGAGCGCATCACGAACACGCGCAACCGGCGCATTCAGCACTACCTACACACAGCTAGCAAGCGCATTATTGACTTCCTGGCAAAGGAAGGAGTAGGGACGGTCATCATCGGGAAGAACCCGCTCTGGAAGCAAGAGGCTGGCATGGGCAAGCGTAACAACCAGAACTTTGTCTCCATCCCTCATGCAAGGTTCATTGACATGCTCACCTACAAAGCGGCATTAGTCGGCATCCAGGTGGAAGTCAGAGAAGAGAGCTATACCAGTCGAGCCAGCTTTCTTGATCTCGACCCCATCCCTACTTACACATCCAATGATGAGGAAGAGCACCTCTTTAGCGGGAAGCGGATTGGGCGGAGAAATCGCCTGTACCGCACCAAAGATGGACGCAAGATTTGCGCCGATGTGAACGGCGCCTACAACATTTTGCGCAAAAGTAAGCCTGATGCATTTGCTGATGCAAGTGCAAAGGGAATAGCGGCCTATGTAGTTCAGCCCGTACGGCTTGCCGTTTAAGCCGTACCAACGCAACAAAAAACAAGCGGTCAATAGAACGCTCTACTTTTTGGAACTATGTAATATTGTGACAGTCAAGATACTTGTGAAGTGGGAGCAACAACTTATGATTCTCCATCTTGGAGAGCGCGTCTTCTGGGGCGCACCTGAAGTTATTTACTTAGAAGGTACAATTAGCAAGCTGGATGAGACAACACAAACCGCCGTCGTGCGCATCGACCGGGCCACACCGCATTCCGCCCACTTGATCGGCACAGATGTCGCATTTGCAGCTAATGGCCTGGCACCACTCAAAGGGGAGAGCCCTCCTGGCGTTACAAGCGAACGGAGCGCGCAGCGTCAACCAGTACGTCATATGAGCGATGATGAGAAAATTCGTAGCGCCGCCTCGGTTGCCGTCCATCAACAATACGGCTATGAGCTGCCAGCAGCAGAAGAGAATGCGATGATTGAGCAAGTGGCACAATCACTTAATAGTGATCCCGCCATGCGAGCGCGGATTATCGCCTCTATGGACGAAATTTTAAACCGCGAATTTTAAAGTGAGGTAAAACATAGACGCAGGTCCAAAAACAGCTTATACTATGAGAGGCAACACCGCCCTACAACTAAACAAGAAATAATAAAAGGTGGTTTTTGATGAACTGTACAACATGTAATATGCCATTGGAGCCGAATGCCCGTTTCTGTCGCAATTGCGGCACACCTGTTTCCATAGCCGCTACTAATAATCCTGGCGCCAACCCTGCCCCACCTTATAGAAGTACGGACATGAATGAATCACCGACTCTGCTAGCGAGACCACAAATTGGGCAACAACCACCGCAACAGGTGCCGCTTCAACCACAACCACAGCCATCATACTATCAACCAACCAGGGTAGAGCCAACCAACTTCTCTAATGTACAAGATGGCAGGCCGCGACGGCGGCGAGGGAGCTGTCTTATAAGAAGCCTCATCACTTTCATCGTATTGCTGGTGCTCATAGTAGGAGGCTGGTTCTTCGGTCTGCAACCCTACCTGAACAAGATGGCACATACCAAACTTGACGAGACATTAACTAATGCAGTCAACAATATACCTCCTCCACTATCGCAGTTACCTGCTGGACCAGTTTCAATACCAGAAAAGGCCTTAAATAACTTACTCGTTCTCCAGTCAGCTCCCAATGACATCGTGAAAAATCCACAAATCCACATCACATCAACTCAAGCACGAATGGAATTTCAGGTCTATGGATTTCCATGTGCGGTTACGGGAGTGCCGCAGGCGAATTCAGGGCACCTGACGCTGACAAATGTAAATATTGAGGGAATTGCAGCATTAATTTTAACACCAGATGAGATAACGACACTGGGTTCCTCCTCTGCCCTAGCAATTTCTGAGCGCTACGTCTTCGTGAAAATACGACAAACAGGCCCGGCATGATGAGGAGGAAGATACCATCTATGTCGAGGACTCCTGCGCCATTATGCCGGGAACTGGGGGCTCCACCTGCTTGATGTACATTGGCAAACACATTGGACACATTCGGCAAGAGCCCATTGTTGTCCTCGCCAAGCGGCCAATAGACCAGCGCTGCGCGGCCAATAATATTTGCACGGGGCACAAAACCCCAGTTCCGCGAGTCGGAACTTCCTATACGATTGTCACCCAGCACAAAATAGTCGTCGGGAGGAACGAGCATATTTGAGATGGTTTTATAGGCATAGAGGTTACCCTGGCGTTTTGGGTCGACATAGGTCTCTTTCAACCTGGCACCGTCTACAATCACTGTAGTATCACGGATAGTAATCGTATCTCCTGGTACAGCAACGATGCGCTTGATGTAGTCCTGCGAAGGCTCTGGCGGTGCGACAAACACGATGACATCACCACGGGTAGGTGCATGAAAAAGATAGGACCACTTATCTACCAGGATGAGTTCTTTATCGTGCAGGGTTGGCTCCATACTCATGCCTTCAATGTTAAAGTTTTGTACGGCCAGGCGGATCACTAAAAACATCAGGATGGTAAGGACAATGGTCTCTATTACCTCACGTACTAATCTGTATCGCTTCTCAAAATCAAGTTCTACGTTCATGCACATCTCCCTATGCATATCTACTAGTGTTTATTTGAACTTTACCAGATATAGCTAATAGAAGCAAGGCCTTAAATAGGAAATAAAGCCTATCCCCACCATTGTTTTATTACGTATAGGAGCCGGATTTATTGCGTCCGTTTCACCTCAAACTCCCTCAGGAACAGCTATCCATAATGGCTGTTCCTTGACGTTTTGTTGTAGTATAATAACTGATATTGAACGTTTGTATCAACGGTTCGGTAGCTCATAGGTCACTAGTGCAAAGCAAGAAATGAATTCGGGAATGGGGGTGCAGGGGCGAAGCCCCTTGCCGGGGGCGCGGGGGTGTCCCCCGAATCTCTCCTTTTTTGCTATACTGGGTTATGTTAAGTGATTCACCCAGGACCTGTGGGCTACAAACTTGTGGATGGGTGGTTCATTTCTATGCCTCAAGATAAAATTGTCATACGTGGCGCTCGCGAACATAACCTGAAAAATATAGATATTACTATACCCCGTGATAAGCTGGTTGTCATCACCGGCCTCTCAGGATCGGGTAAGAGTAGCCTGGCCTTCGATACCATTTTTGCAGAAGGGCAGCGTCGCTACATAGAGTCATTGTCGGCTTATGCACGCCAGTTCCTTGACAAGATGGAGAAACCGGACGTTGACCACATCGATGGGCTCTCCCCTGCTATATCTATCGACCAAAAAGGAACAACCCATAACCCTCGTTCGACTGTTGGCACCGTCACTGAAATTTATGACTACCTGCGCCTGCTCTACGCACGTATCGGTCATCCTCACTGCCCCAACTGTGGACGCGAGGTTAGCCGCCAAACTATTCAGCAGATAGTCGATGCCGTGCTCAATCTGCCCGAAGGTTCGCGCATCATGCTTCTTGCCCCGCTCGTCCAGGGACGTAAAGGTGAGTACAAGAATATCTTTGAGGAGATGCGCCGTGCCGGCTACGTGCGTGTGCGTGTCGATGGCAAAATTTTTGACCTGAGCGACGAAATCGACCTGGATAAGCAGAAAAAACATACTATCGAAGTGGTCGTCGACCGGTTGGTTATACGCAAAGAGCGGCCAGCTACAAAAGATACTTCTACGCCCCGTGGAGAAGACCATGTATCTCCTTTCGCTCCCCAGCACCTGGAGCACACGGAGCGTCCAACCTTGAAGAAAGTAGCAGATCGGCCTGTGTTGTATGATATCAATGCAGAACAAGATACGCCACGCGAAATCGAAAATGGAGCAAGGGCGATGGAGGAATCTGCTCAACCACAAGCAGAAGAGAGCGTTGATGCGGCATTCCAGCAGCGACTGACAGACTCATTAGAGACAACATTGAAGCTCGGTGGAGGTGTCGTACTGGTTTCGATTGTCGATGGCGAAGAGATTCTCTTTTCAGAGAAAGCGGCTTGCGTCTATTGTGGTATCAGCCTGCCAGAAATTGCTCCCCGTACTTTTAGCTTTAACAGTCCCCATGGGGCATGTCCTACCTGTACAGGTCTGGGCACCCAGCTAGAGATCGACGCGGAACTGATCGTGACGCATCCCGAACTGAGCCTGACTCAGGGAGCCATCGCCCCCTGGAGCAAAGTTATCAACGGAAGTCAATGGCACGCCTCTATTTTAGAGGCCTTAGCCCAGAAATATAATTTTAGCCTGCATACACCATGGAACAAGCTGACCGAAGAGCAACGCCAGAAAGTGCTTTACGGCACACCTGAGTCGCTCACGATTCGCTATACCCCTCAACATGGACGTACCCGTAACTACACTATCAACTTTGAGGGTGTCATCCCTAACCTTGATCGTCGCTACAAGCAGACGGAGAGCGAAGGAATACGCGAAGAGATTGAGAGCTATATGTCGGCGCGTATTTGCCCCGACTGCCGTGGCGCTCGCCTCAAGCCAGAGGCTCTGGCGGTTACTGTGGGTGGACGCAACGTTGTACAGGTGACGCGGCTCTCGATTGTTTTAGCACAACGCTTCTTCAAAGAATTAGAGGATGTAGAAACCCAATTTATTGCACCCATAGTTGGGAATGGCAACGGCAATCCTGTTAAAAGCGATCCGCTGGCAAAAATCGATCCTGATGAACCCTTAGTTCAGGTGACATTAAGCGAACGCGAGCGTTTTATCGCACGGCAGGTGCTTAAAGAGATCCGGTCGCGCCTGCAATTCCTGGTCGATGTTGGACTGGAATATCTTACCCTGGACCGGGCTGCCGCCAGTCTTTCTGGTGGGGAGGCACAACGTATCCGCCTGGCAACACAGATTGGTTCGGGACTCATGGGGGTGCTCTATATCCTTGATGAGCCAAGTATCGGACTTCACCAGCGTGACAACGCACGTTTGATTAAGACCTTGATACGCTTGCGCAACCTGGGTAATACGCTGCTCGTTGTCGAGCACGATGAGGACACGATGCGGTCTGCCGACCACATCATCGATATTGGCCCTGGAGCCGGGGAACATGGTGGTAAAGTCGTGGCCGAGGGCACGTTCGCCGATATTGTGGCCAATACCAACTCCATAACCGGTGATTACCTGGCGAGACGCCGCCGCGTCAATTTCCCGGAAAGGCGCAGGGAAGGCAATGGACATGTGCTGACAATCAAGGGAGCACGCGAGAACAACCTGAAGAATGTAACCGTTGATATCCCCCTTGGGAAATTCGTGGTGGTGACGGGTGTCTCCGGATCAGGTAAAAGTACGCTGATTACCGATATCCTGTACCGAAAGTTAGCGCATACGTTCTTCCGGGCGCATGAGAAGCCGGGAGCGCACGATACCATTGAGGGTCTGGAGCACCTGGACAAGGTAATCGATATCGATCAATCTCCCATTGGGAGAACGCCGCGCTCTAATCCCGCCACCTATACTACTGCCTTCACCGGTATTCGGGAATTGTTTGCGCAAGTGCCGGAAGCGAAGATACGCGGCTATCAGCCCGGCCGCTTCTCCTTTAATGTCAAGGGGGGGCGATGCGAAGCCTGTAAGGGTGAGGGCATCGTGAAGATCGAGATGAATTTCCTGCCCGATGTCTATGTACCGTGCGAGGTCTGCAAAGGCAAACGCTACAATCGCGAGGCGCTGGAGATACACTACAAGGGCAAAAATATTGCCGATGTACTGGACATGACGGTAGAAGAGGCGCTGGGCTTCTTCGCGAACGTACCTTCGATCTTCAACAAAATGAAGACACTCAATGATGTAGGTTTGAGTTATATGCGCCTGGGCCAGCCGGCCACCACCCTCTCGGGTGGCGAGGCACAGCGCGTCAAGCTGGCAACGGAACTTGCACGCCGGGCAACAGGACGTACTATGTATATCCTCGACGAGCCAACCACCGGACTGCACTTTGCCGACGTGGATCGACTGCTGCAAGTACTCCAGCGACTTGTCGATGCAGGAAACTCGATTGTAGTGATCGAACATAACCTGGAAGTAATCAAGGGTGCCGACTGGCTCATCGACCTGGGGCCGGAAGGCGGGGATGCTGGTGGCGAGGTTATTGCACAGGGAACGCCAGAAGACGTCGCAGAGGACGAACAATCCTATACTGGCCACTTCTTAAAGCGCATGTTTAGTGAGGAAAGCGCGCTGGAGAAGGCTCTCCATCATGGAGATTCTGTGGTGGCAGGTTAGAGTCACCAGCCCTAACCTGGCCTTCAGTCGAGATATTGTGCTGTTCATCACTACTAGCCTGAGGACCGTCACCATCATCGTTTTCGGGGACAGGTGCCGGCTCAGGTCCTCCCAATGGGATACGCACTCCACGCTGGCGATAGTCCATCCAGATAATCAATGCGATCATCGTTAGCCCAACGAGTACAACACCGGTAAACTTGTAGAAATGGGCATTATGTATACCTGATAAGGTCAGGGCCAATAATCCGTAGATGAATGATAGCCCGTAGATAACGTAACAGATTTGCTTGACGCTCAAACCGGTGGCCATCAGCCGGTAATGCAGATGCGTTTTATCATAGTGGAGCGGAGATTGCCCACGCCGTATACGATTGATCATCACCACAGCGACATCCAGGATCGGCACACCCAGCACCATGAAAGCCAGGGCCAACTTCGCTCCTCCCATAATCGAGAGGACCGCCAGGCTGAGTCCGAGAAACATTGAACCGGTATCACCCATAAAAATCTTAGCCGGATTCCAGTTATGTAGAAGAAAACCAAGGACAGCGCCCGTGAAAATAGCGGCGAGCACCGCGATGCTCTGCTGGTGCAACACAAAGCTAATAATCGTAATAAAGAAGCCAGCAATCGCCACAACGCCCGCCGCCAATCCATCCAGGCCATCGAGCAAATTCACAGTGTTCATCATGCCAGCCGTCCAAAACCAGGTGAGGAGGATGGCAGGAATGGCAGCCAGGCTTATGCTCGGTTGTATGTCAGGGGAAGCTGGATGGATGAAGAGAAACAAAGTAGGCTGCAAATACCAGGGTAAGCCGGGCTGCATCATTTCTCTGCCGAAAGGATTATTGAAGGTAAATAGAAGTATACCGTGAAATACGCCTCCCCATGGACCAAGGATAATAATAACAGCCACCGTTTGTGCCAATAATTTTGGGAGCGGTTTTAGTCCTAAAACATCATCATAGAGATGCACGAGCACCATAAGTGTTGCTGCGGCGATAAGAAGCCAGTAGATAACGACTTCATTGTTAGAGCCAGGGGTATAAAAAAGCAATGAAGCAATGACAAAAGCCAGAAACATGGCTATGCCGCCGAGGCGAGGTACAGCCTTGATATGCACTCTGCGTGTTGCCGGGTGATCAAGCCAGCCCAACTTATAACAGAAAGCTCTCACAGCGAACGTTAGAATGTAAGCAAGAAGAAAAGCGCATGCTGCACCAATCAACAACATGACCACATCAGGAAGAATTGCACCAGGAAAGGGAATGAGCAACAATAGCCGAATGGATATGATGCCAGCTTGTACCATAAAAGACCGCTCCTGCCCTCCTACGAAGATTTCTTTGGCTACTTCAACACGGAAATGAACGCGCTCTCATGTTGTTGTTCGATTATATGCTTCTACTAAAGAAAACGCAAACGAGCCAGACCTTTAACACAAGGCTCAAGTTTCCAGGCTAGATAGGTACTTATGTATTTTTAACTCTTCATTGAAAGCAGGTGTAAGAGCCTGGCCGTTACTAAGGCCGAACGGCGCGCCATCTCTGGATAGATCATCCTTTTACGTTCCAGGGTCAGCACCTCTAGCAGGTCATTGTTTGAGAGGCAGCGAATAACGGCAAATGGTAAGCCATGGCGTGTGGCGACCTGGCCCACAGCGGCACTCTCCATATCCTCGCACAGTGAGCCAAAAGTATCATGGATACGGGCAAAGGTAGCCTCATCCTGGCACCAGGTGTCGGCAGAGGCTATTACTCCACTGAAGATGCGGGCAGGGCGAACTTTTTGGCCAGCAGGAGCGACAATCGTAAGTGTATGTTGCTCAAGCAGCACCTGAGCAGCCTGTAATGCCAGGCTCACCAGGGTAGAGTCACAGGGAAGATGTGAGAAACGCTGCGTGACGCGCTGGGAATAAACCTCCGCCGCCTCGTCATCCCAACGAATACCGAATGCCGGGTTAAGTATGCCGCCCGTTTGAAGATAACCATTAAATGGTGCACAGACCTGTGTCGCGATGATAACATCTCCTGGCAGAGCTTCGTGTGTATGTGCCCCGGCTATGCCATAGTTAATGATAGCCTGTGGTTGCTCGCTCAGGATCAGTGCCTCGGTGGCAGCTCCCGCGTTGACCATGCCCGGTCCTGAGCGCGTAATAGAGATGCGTAATCCTTCCATTTGCACGTGCTGAATACGCCAGATGCTTTGCTCTACGACCTCAGCCTTGCAACCCGTCATTTCTGCGAGCAATTCTAATAGCGGCTCCTGCTCTGGAGTAGTCGGAACAACAATACCGATACTTTGCATATATGCTCTTTCCAGTTGATCTGGCTTTCAAAGAGTATTGTTCAATCTTCTTACTTCACGCTTTCCATAGCTTTAGTATACACAATCTTTCTCTCCCCTGATTAACCTCTACAATATTACTTTTATCAAACGATCCCATCCTGAGAAATCTTTTGCAAACGTTACAGTCGCTTGTGGCCATAGCTCAGACAATAAGCGTTTGAGCGGTTCCCGTTGCTGGTAGCCAATTTCCAGCAGTAATAGCGCATACTCCTTCAGCTTACCTGATTGTTGTGCTTCTGTAAAGAAGCGATACAATAAGTCCAGGCCGTGAGTGCCGCTGAAGAGGGCCAGGTGCGGCTCATAGGCACGTACATCGGGAGCTAGCATATCCATTTCGCCTGTTCCTACATAGGGCAGGTTGGCGGTGAGCACATCGACGGGTTCTGGCAGAGGAGAGAGGAGGTCACCATGCAGCAAGCGCACGCGCTGCTCAACCGAGTGGCGCTGGCAATTGATGCGAGCGACTTCCAGCGCCTCCGCGGAGATATCAGTTGCGTAGAGGTAGGGAAGGCGTGGCTCTTGCACGGCTAAGGTAATGGGAATGGCCCCTGAGCCAGTACCAATATCGGCGACAAGCGGAGTATGCCCGGCATCAAGCATAGCACGAATGCTGTTTAAAGCAACCTCGACGAGTAGTTCTGTTTCCGGTCGAGGAATCAAGACACGTTTGTCAACAAGGAAATCAAGACCGAAAAACTCTTTGTGGCCAACAAGGTAGGCAACTGGCTCACCCCGTTTACGCCGCTCAAGCAGCAGGTGAAATTGTTCTTCCTGCTGTGGAGTAAGCAGACGTTCGGGATACGCATAGAGCCTGGCACGGTCAACATTCAGCACATAGCCTAGCAATACCTGTGCATCCAGCCTGGGAGCAGGTTGATCGGCCTGTGCTAAAGTAGACATTGCATGCTCTAACGCATCTTTGATGGTGGTCATGAATGAAATCTACCCGCGTGTTACAAGGGTTGGCGACCTGCAAACCCGGTGTGAAGATAATGCCAATAGTTGATGCCTTCCTCGCCAAGGTACCAACACAGGTAGATTTCGCGGCCATCGCGCAGGCTGAGGAAGTCGATAAGCCCACGGTCAGGGTCTTTCAATTCACAGCCGAAGCTAGAAAGTTCTTCAGCCAGTTTGCGCAGAGTTTGAGCATGCCCGGATAGATCCCTCTGCAATTTCAGCATACGCTCATGCAAATGATGACCATTGCCTGCTGCCTGCAAACGCAGAGCATCGAGTTCCTCCTCGGTTTGCAGGAAGGACTTACGTCCTTCCTGTATCTTATGAAGCACAACGGATACCTGCGGTAACAAGGCTTCGGCCTCTTCGCGGGTGAAGTAATGGGCCATGCATTGCCTCCCTGTTGACCTGGTACCTCCACGGGTACCGCTACATTTCCTTTCCCAGAAGGCCTGAATACGCCTAATGTTTAGGCGTCGGGCTAGCTGTAGGTGTCAGGCCAGGCGTTCCGCTTGGACCGGGTGTCGGCGTCCCTCCAAGGTTGATACTAAGATCATCAAATCTAGTAAAGTTTACTACTGTGCCTCCCGTATTCAAGTACTCGCCCTTGATTATATCACCAGGTTGAACAAGTGGCAGTTTAGGTGAAAGAGACAGGTTCGCAGTGAAGATGACACTTTGCCCTTGAAGCTGAATATAGTAGATGGTATTGGTTCCCTGTTGCACCGCCGATATACGCAGCACTTTACCCATAGCAGTTTGTGTCGTACCTTTGGTGGGCGTGTTAACGCCATTCCCTTGCTGAGTGAGCCATTGCTGATAATCGGTCAATGCTTGTGTAAGCGTGGGTTCGAATTGCACGTTGCTACCATTCAGGTTCCTGGCATCCACTATTCCCACCGCTTGAAAAATGTCGCCACTTTGCGTTGTCTGGACAAATATGGCAACCCAGGTGGGTGTATTGTATAGCTGGTACAGCTGAATACTATCCACCGAATAGCCGCGAATATTCGCACGCGTCGATTGAATGGTATTGCTTACGTTACTTCCAATACCCAACCCCGCGAGTGGATAAAAGTGTGCCTCGTTTTTATGCGTATCAAAGAGGAACACACCGGTGCTTGACTGATCGTTCGCCGATGACGAAGTCATGGGGATAAGCCAGACAGGTTGATCGACATTGTTATAGAGCAACTGCGGATCACTGGAGGTCGTTTGCTGGCCCATGCCAGAGGGGTTGAACCAGGGTGCAGCATGATAGAGCCCCCACCACGACAGGTATTGACTCACGGTGTCGGCAGGCATAACACGATCTACCCAGGAGGGTACGTCTTGTGGCGCATACTTCTTGATTACTCCAGTATGAGCATCAACTATGAGTACCTCGCTGAGTAGATCACCGGTATAGCCGCGGCTCGGCTGCATCAGTGAGATTGTCCAGTAGGGGTGAAAATTGTCATCAAGTTCCAGGGTGGGATCAACGAGCTTTCCGTAGGTATAGCCGTTCAAGTACACATGACGCAGCAGGTCCTGATTGAAAATGGCGCCAGGCAAGTACGCCAGCGAAGTTCCCGGCTGTACTTTATCGGTGCGTAGCTGGGGTTCCGCCTGTGGATTTTCAGCATCTACCACGATGAAACCAGGCGTGGTGGAACTGGCAAAATTGGCAAAGATGTTGTTGTACATCAATGGACCGACGTAGTAGAGGTGATGGTTGATGGACTGCAGCGTATAACTGGCAGGATCGATGCTGTAGGTCGAACCGTAATTCTGCCCGTTTGAGGCGAGCACCTGTTGACCTTTAAAGACTGCAACGTTCGGGCTGACCAGTACAATATGGTTAGGATCGGTCGGTGGCAGCTTGGGAGATGATTCAATCTTCACGTTGGGAATGGCTGCCAGGGCTTTGGCATTGCTGTCAAACCACGTGGTGAAGACGACGATCAAACCACTAATGACGATACCGATAACGCCAGCTACAATGAGCCCCAGGATGCCCGCTGCAATGGCTCCTCGCGAGGCATCAGCCGGGATCTGGGTAGGAGCGTTCCGCTTTGAGCGAGGCATTCCCTGGCTAACCGCTGAGGCATCCTCTATGACGTTGAGAGCTGGTCGTGCGAAGGCAAACAGGTTCGCTATGCTGCTGATGACCAGCGGCCACAGCAACCATTGCCAGCCCCCAAAAGGACCAGTGAAGGCAGGCTCTGAGGAGTAGAGTATTGCCAGGCAGATGAGGTAGTTGATGACAAAAAACGAGGCAAACCACCTGAAGAATCTGCGCGAATTGAACGCTTCACGGCGACCAAAACCAAGCCGTCCAATCGTTAGGATGGCCATGACAATAATTGTACCAATGAGTGCCAGCAGGAAGATAACCATGATAGTTTCTCCTCTTCTTTTATCTATAAGGGTAGTGTTGCTCTTCACAACATGATGTCCATCATAAGACATCTATAAGGCTCTGAGTTACGTAAGACACGCTAGCGGGATAAACATCTTTTCTTTCAACACTACGCTACTCTATCATACAACTTCTCAGCTTATTTTACATCTTGTAATACACATCGCAAATGGGATGGGGGTGGGAATTAAAGGGAATAAACATGTCTGGTGCCCAACCCCCGCCACACACAGAAGCGGCCCAACTCAGGCCGCTTATTTCCTCGATGTATCCTACCCGCCATCCCATCAAAAACGCCTCCAAATGGCATTTGAAAGCAATTCTGACAGCAAATTGACCAGGGTCAACCGCCAAAGAACCCATCCAAACCATCCATCATATCCCGCTGCATCGATGGAAGTGCATGAGAGTAGGTATCCATGGTCATGCTAATCTGGCTATGCCCTAGAAGTTCCTGTACCAGTTTGGGATGCGCTCCCATAGTGAGCAGGATCGTCGCCGCGCTGTGACGGAGATCATGAAAACGCATATGAGGGAGGCCCGCATCTTTCAAGAGTTTCTGGAACAGAGAATGAAGGTAGCCGGCATCGAGAAAGCCACCTAGCGTATTGCTAAACACAAGGTTATTCTCTTGCCAGGTAGTGCCAGCCCTCAAACGCGCCTCCAACTGATGAGAACGATGCTGCTTGAGTACATCGATAACAAAGTTGGGAAGCATGACCTTGCGCCTGCTCTTCGAGGTTTTAGGATTGGAGACGACAATGCCGTTCTTCCCAATTCGATCTACAGTACGGCGAACGTGTAAGCTCCTATCCTCAAAACTAATATCTTGCCACCGAAGACCGAGCAACTCGCCCCGGCGCATCCCTGTCGCTAATGCCACCGTAAAAAGAGCTTCCAAACGATGTCCGCGCGCAGTACGCAACAATTGTTGAGCTTGTTCTTTCGTCAATAGCTGTATCTCATGTTTCACAATACCAGGAGGTGAAACAACATCGCACACATTGCGCGGAACCAGGTTCCAACGCACCGCATTATCCAGAGCCTTACGCAAAATCTGATGGATATTCCTCACGCTGGCTGGAGAAAGCCCCCCCTTTAGCTCCTTGGAATAAAAGGCTTGTACCTGTTGCGGCGTCAGCCTTTGCAACTGCACATTTCCAAGTGCTGGCAGAATGTGATTATCCAGTTGCGAACGGTATTTAACATAG
>WNGK01001968.1_pt1 | contig 22089 bp, 22 predicted proteins | sample 5400601 | NCBI WGS metagenome assembly WNGK01 (sample SAMN13153376, study PRJNA577476) | soil metagenome | isolation source: 60 cm soil or saprolite under Garry oak tree replicate 1 | place: USA:California | collected 2016-06-15
CAAACTGCACTTTCGGATTCGTCTTCCCCAGCACCTTGGTTATCGCCGCCGTCAAAGTCGTCTTCCCGTGATCCACGTGCCCAATCGTGCCAATGTTCACGTGCGGCTTGCTGCGATCAAATTTCTCTTTGCTCATCTTCTTCTGTGTCCTCGGTCTAATCGCGGGACGAGTCGCGCGTCTAAACGATCTTTTAAGGAGCGCGGATAGCTTTGTCCGCGGTTCGCGCGCTCCTGCGCGCATTTCTTAACTATTCGCCGCGAGCGTTTCGGTAACTGTGGAGCCCGCGATGAGATTTGAACTCATGACCTCCTCCTTACCAAGGAGGCGCTCTACCCCTGAGCTACGCGGGCTTTAGTACGGCAAGTTGTTAACTTGCCCGTTCGCTCGTTCAAAATCTCAATAGGACAAGTTAACAACTTGTCCTACACGAACTGGAGCGGGCGACGAGACTCGAACTCGCGACCCTCAGCTTGGAAGGCTGATGCTCTACCAACTGAGCTACACCCGCTCACCAGATTTCGGATTGCGGATTTCGAATTGCGGAATGTGCTCGCTTTGCAAGGTCATGTTTCAAATCCGAAATCCGCAATTGCAAATCCGCAATCGTCTTCTTTGGTGCAGGGGGTAGGATTCGAACCTACGTAGGGCAGTGAAGCCCGCCGGGTTTACAGCCCGGTGCCATTAGCCACTCGACCACCCCTGCCTGTGTCCAGATAATTATGCGAATAGAACCTGGTGAGAAAATACGATTTGACCTTGACTACGCGCGCACCCCGGCCCCGTCGCAAACTCGTCACTTTAACTGAGATGAGGGCGGTTTGCAAGCGCGCGACCGGCGGAAAATAGATCACAACGACCCACGCGGATAATGTTAGCGCTGGGTCGCTCTGAAGCTTGTCGGAGTTGCTATCGCTGGAGCCGGCGAAGGGACTTGAACCCCCGACCTACTGATTACAAATCAGTTGCTCTACCAACTGAGCTACGCCGGCCCATTCGGAAGAATGAAAGCGGAAGGATGAAGGATGAATAATCTCTTCCTTGCCTTCAACTCCGGACGATAGTATCAGCAGCAACTCGCAAAAGTGAAGCAGGGGCGCCTAAACCACCGAGCTCTTAGGATCTTAACGGCGCTTGACAACCGTTTGCCTGTTTTCTATTCTACCCGTTCGCGTTTTAGGCGCTTAAGATAGAAGACTTTATCTATGTCAACATACTTTCCCAGCGGTGCTGGTCTGGCTCAAAATCGGAAGTGGTACGTGGTGGACGCCGCAGGCAAAACTGTCGGCCATCTGGCGTCGGAAGTGGCGGCGGTTTTGTCGGGCAAACGAAATCCGCGATGGACGCCATTTCTCGACATGGGCGATCATGTGATCGTCATCAATGCGCGCAAAGCGATGTTCACCGGTTCAAAGGCAACCGGCAAGGTATATCGCCGGCATACCCTTTATCCCGGCGGGCTGCGCGAAACCTCAGTCACCGAAATGTTTGCGAAGCACCCAGAGCGGGTCGTTGAATTCGCAGTAAAAGGAATGCTGCCCAAGACCAAACTTGGGCGAGCGATGGCTAAGAAATTAAAAGTCTATGCTGACGCTGAGCATCCTCACTCGGCTCAGCAGCCGCAACCCTTCGAATTCACTTCCGGAAAAAACCAAAAATAAAAATCAAGAAAACAAAGGATTAAGACGTGGCAGAGATTCAATACTATGGGACCGGGCGGCGAAAAACTTCGACTGCTCGCGTTTATTTGCGACCGGGAGGCGGAAACTTCCAGGTTAATCGCAAACAGTTCGATCAATACTTTCCCAACGAGACTTTGCGAATGATCATTCGCCAGCCCTTACAATTGACGGAGACGGCGAACAAATTTGACGTGCTGGTAAACGTCGCCGGCGGCGGACCCGCGGGTCAGGCCGGCGCGATTCGCCACGGGATCACTAGAGCTTTGATTGAATACAACGGCGATCTGCGCCCAGCGCTAAAACAAGCCGGCTTGATTACGCGCGACCCCCGCATCAAGGAGCGGAAGAAGTACGGGCAAAAAGGCGCCCGCAAGCGCTTCCAGTTTTCAAAGAGATAAGAACATTGCTGATTGCCAATTGCCGATTTTTGACGGCAATTGCGAATCATTTGAAGTGACAGTCTTCAAATCGGCAATCGGAAATTGAAAGTCGGAAATGCACTAATTCCATTGTCGCGATCTTGATTGGTTGCTTTCAAAGCGAGAGCGCAATCGCGGCGAGTACATAAACCAATTGACATAAAGGAGAAAGTTGTTTGGTTACGGTTACGATGAAAGAGTTGTTGGAGGCCGGCGTTCATTTCGGCCACCAGGTGCGTCGTTGGAACCCGAAAATGAAGGAATACATTTTCGGTGAGCGCAATGGCATCTACATTATCGATCTGCAAAAAACGCAAAAGATGTTTCGCGAAGCGATTCAGTTCGTCACCAGTATGGTGGCTGAAGATCGCGGGAAGACGGTTCTGTTCGTCGGCACGAAACGACAGGCACAGGACGCGGTACGTGAAGAAGCAGAACGCGCCGGCCAGTTCTATGTTAATCAGAGATGGCTGGGCGGTCTGCTGACAAATTTCCAGACAGTGCAGAAGTCGATCAAGCGTTTGAAAGATCTCGAAGCAATGCAGACCGACGGTCGCTACGAGAGGCTTACGAAGAAAGAGCGAATCAAACTCGATCGCGAACGACAAGGGCTGGAAAAGGTGCTTTCCGGAATTAAAAGCATGAATCGATTGCCCGACTCGGTCTTCGTTATTGACGTACGCAAAGAAGAGATTGCAGTCGCTGAAGCAAACAAGCTTGGCATTCCTGTGATCGCAGTCGTCGATACTAATTGCTCGCCTGAAGGCATCGATTACGTCATTCCTGGAAATGACGATGCCTTGCGCGCGGTCAGGTTGTTCGCGTCGCGCATTGCCGACGCAGTGCTCGAAGGACAGCAAATGCTGACTGAAGGCGGCGCGGCCGCGGCAGAATCCGGCACTGAAGAAAGCGCAACATCTGAAGCCGCCGGACCAACGGAACCCGGTGCCGAGACGGAAGTTGCTACTGAAAGTGGTGGTTCGGAAACCGCTGCAGAAGCTGCGGCCGGAGAACCTGCCGAAACCAACTCCAACGATGAGCTTGAGAATGAGAATGCGGAGGTTGTCGCCGCGAGTTAGCAAGGAAGACATTCATTCATCGGCGAGCGCAGCCTCAAAAGCGGAACTTCCGCCGGGCTGCGCATTTTAATGAAGTGGCTTAGACTTGGTTCAGAGATCCGAATCCAAATTAATACTGTTAGGGAGACATTGAAGCAATCATGACAGAAATAACCGCAGTTGCAATCAAAGCGCTGCGCGAAAAGACGGGGGCCGGCATGATGGAGTGCAAGAAAGCTCTGACCGAAGCCGGCGGTACTGAAGAGCGCGCAATTGAAATCCTTCGCGAACGCGGTCTGGCTTCAGCAAAGAAGAAAGAAGGTCGCGTCGCCGCGGAAGGTGTGGTCGGATCGTATATTCACATGGGCGGCAGAGTCGGAGTGCTGGTGGAAGTAAATTGCGAGACTGATTTCGCGGCCCGCAGTGAAGAATTTCAGCAACTGGTTAAAGACACAGCCATGCACATCGCCGCGGCCGAACCACGCTATGTTTCGCGCGAAGAGATTACTCCCGCAATGCTCGATAAAGAGCGCGAAATCGCGCGCGCTCAGGCAAGAAATGACCCGAAGAATGCCAACAAGCCGGAACAGGTAATCGACAAAATTGTTGAAGGCCGGCTCAACAAATTCTACGAAGAAGTGGTGCTGCTCGATCAGCCATTCATAAAAGATCCGGCTAAGACTGTAGGAGAATTGGTGACGGAAAAAATTGCCAAGATCGGAGAGACGATCACTGTTCGGCGATTCGCTCGATACAAAATGGGTGAAGGGTTGGCTAAGCGGGACGATGATTTTGGCGACGAAGTCGCAAAACTCGCCGGTACATAAATTTCGAGCTACGCGTTTCGAGTTCTTGCAATCATTGGCGCCTGCAAACTTCAGCTTGTCGAAAAGGCACCGCCAATAACTCGAAACCCGTAACACGTAACTGTCACTGCTAAATGAGCCCTAAGATTCAAGATTCGCCCGCCTTTCGCCGTGTGCTCTTAAAGATTTCCGGTGAGGCCCTGGTCGGCGAGCAAACGTTTGGCATTGACGTCAACGTCGCTCGCGCTGTCGCCGAAGAAATCAAGCAGGTGTACGCCCTCGGAGTTGAAGTCGCTGTTGTGGTGGGCGGCGGGAATATTTTTCGCGGTATTTCAAAAAGCGCCGGCAATATGGATCGCGCGTCCGCCGATTATATCGGCATGCTGGCAACGGTTATGAATGCCGTCGTCTTGCAAGACGCCCTGGAAAAAACCGGAATTCAGACACGTGTGCTTTCAGCGATCGACATCCCTCAACTGGCCGAACCTTTCATTCGCCGGCGCGCAGTTCGTCATCTGGAAAGGAAACGCATAGTGATCTTCGCGGCCGGAACCGGTAATCCCTTCTTTTCCACGGACTCGGCAGCAGCACTACGAGCACTCGAGATAAAGGCCGATGTAATTCTGAAAGCGACCAAGGTTGATGGAGTGTATTCTGCCGATCCCATGAAAGACTCCAATGCCACGCGCTTCGATTGCATAACTTTTCAAGAGGTCCTCGAGAAGCAGTTGAAGGTGATGGACGCCTCTGCCATCTCTCTTTGCATGGACAACAATTTACCCATCGTCGTTTTCAACATGCTTAAGTCAGGTAACATCGCTCGCGTGGTCACTAATGAAGCGGGCATCGGCACGCGCGTCTGCCTGGAAAAACCGTAAACGGTGAACAGTCAACCGTGAACAGAGGGCCCTTCGCTCCAGATTTGTACCATCAACGCTTGACTAAACGCGCGGTTTTGTCTATTCACGGTTTACGGTTCACGATTTACGGAGTTCCCAGTGACTGAAAAAGACGTCATCAAAGAAACCAAGCCGCGCATGGAACATGCGATTGAAGACGTGCGGCGAAAGCTGGCCACAGTGCGCACCGGCCGCGCGTCAGTGAGTTTGCTCGACACTGTGGCAGTGGATTATTACGGCACGCCAACACCGCTTAATCAGATGGCGTCGGTACACGCGCCTGAGCCGCAGATGCTCACCGTGCAACCCTGGGATCCGACCCAACTCGGCAACGTAGAGAAAGCAATTCGCGCGGCAGATCTGGGCTTGAATCCTTCGAATGACGGTAAGCTCGTTCGCATTCCGATCCCGGCGCTCACCGAAGAGCGCCGCAAGCAACTTGCCAAGCAAGTTCACGACATCGCCGAAGAACACCGCACCGCCGTCCGCAATATTCGTCGCGACTCGAACGACAAACTCAAGAAGATGCTGAAAGAAAAATCCATCTCGGAAGACGCAGAGCGCGATGGCCTGGACGAAGTTCAGAAACTTACTGATACGTACATTTTGAAGATTGACGAGCTGTCAAAATCCAAAGAGCACGAAATCATGAGTGTCTAGCTTCTCATGATCATTAGTCTCGCTTTATCCTTCATTGCTATTGCGAGCGGCGCAGTTCTTACCTACACCTACGAAGACAACGCGCCGCTCGCTTCGCGTTTGTGCTCAGGAGCATGTATCGGTTTTGCAGTGATGGGACTGGTCGGCTTTGTTCTCGCACTATTCCTCGGGCTGAACGTCACTACTATTGCGATTACCGCGCTGATCTCAGGCGCGCCACTCCTGCTTCTGACAAAAGCGCAATACCGCGCTGAAGTTAACGCTGATACTGACGCCGCGTTAAGGGCTATCAGTCGCGCCAGTTCCAACCCTGATCGTTGGGCTTTCATCTATTTTTTCTTCTACGCCGTTGTTTTCATCAGCATGTGGCTGATTTTCTCGCGCGCCCTACTGGAAAAACCTGACGGGATCTACACCGGTGTCCTGAACAATTACGGCGATCTTCCGTTTCACTTGAGTGTTATTACTCGCTTTGCGTTCGGTCAAAACTTCCCGCCCGAGGATCCGACTTTTGCCGGCATACGTTTCACTTATCCGTTCATCACCGACTTTATATCTGCCATGTTCGTGCGCGCCGGTGCGAGTTTGCGTGATTCACTGTTCATTGAAAACTACATTGTGGGCGTAGCTCTGGTGGGCGTTCTTCATCGTTTCGGTCAGCAACTCGTGCGCAATCGAATGGCCGCAATCCTGACTCCGGTGCTCGTGCTGCTGAACGGTGGATTTGGCTGGGTGATGTTGTTTAGTGATGTAAACAAGACTGAACGCGGAGTCTTTGATGTGCTCAGGCATATTCCTCACTCTTATACGATTCTTCCTGATGTTCCTCAGGGATGGCGTTGGGGAAACGCGATTACCAGTTTGCTGGTGACACAGAGAGGATTTCTGCTGGGAATTCCGCTGGCAGTAATCGTGTTCACGCAATGGTGGTCAGGGATGAATAAATCAGAGGGGAAAGGGCAAAGGCAAAAGGGGAAAAGTAAGAAGTCATCATTAAGTGCCTCGCCTTCCGCTCTTACCCTCTTCCCTTTTGCCCAAGACTTCCGGTGCATGCTCGCCGCTGGTGGCATCGCCGGCTTGTTGCCGCTAATTCATGCTCACAGTTTCATCGTTGTCATGGGCATGGCCGGATGTCTCGCGTTAATTAATCTGCGCCATTGGCGTCGGTGGCTGATCTTTTTCACTGTCGCGACACTGATCGCGGCTCCGCAAATGCTTTGGTCCACCCACGGCAGCGCGGTCAGCACGCGCGCCTTCATCGCAAGGCAGGTTGGTTGGGATAACGCCGGTGAAAACTTTTTCTGGTTCTGGTTCAAGAACACCGGGGTCTTTATTCCGCTGCTTATCGCCGCGCTCCTGTGGAAAGGTGAGGACTATCTGGTGCCGCGGAAGCTCTTGTTTTTTTACCTGCCATTCACGCTTTGTTTCATCATTCCGAACCTGTTGAAGTTGGCGCCCTGGATTTGGGACAACATCAAGGTACTCTTTTACTGGTGGATCGCTTCGGCACCGATTGTCGGGCTGTTGCTCGCGCGGCTTTGGGGAGGTAATGTCTGGCATCGCCTGTTGGCGGCGAGTTTGTTTGTTGTGCTCACGCTGGCGGGAGCTTTGGACGTATTTCCGCTGCTAACGAATCAGGGTGAGTATCAGGAATTCGATCGCGACGGCGTGAATTTCGCGGAACTCATTAAGCAGCGAACGTCACTAAGCGCGACCATCCTGCACGCGCCGATTCATAATACGCCGATTTTCTTAACAGGCCGGCGTTCGCTAATGGGCTATCCCGGGCACATCTGGACGCATGGCCTCGACTTTGGCCAGCGCGACGCGGAAATAAAACGTATCTATGCGGGGTCATCTGACGCCTCCACCTTGCTGGCGAAATACGGCGTCAATTATGTTGTCATCAGTCCGCAGGAGAATTCCGTGATGAGCGTGAACAGCTTGTTTTTCACGCGTTATCCAGAAGTTGGAAACATAGGTGAGTACCACCTCTACAAAATCGCGCCGTAAGCAAGGCTCCGTTGCCCCCAGTCGGAAGAAAGATGAGGCGTCGCCCAGTACACGGAGCATTGCCCAGGCACCGGGCGACCGCGCAGAAATCTCTGAACGAGCCTGGCGATTGTCGTCCGGTGTGATCCTGATCGTTGGCGCTTTGCTGAGGCTCTACAATCTTTCACTGGTTCCGCTGCATCACGATGAAGGCGTCAACGGAAATTTTCTTGTGACGTTGGTTCGCAACGGCACTTATCAATATGATCCGCAGAACTATCACGGTCCGACGCTTTATTACTTCTCCGCGCTTATTCCCTGGATAGCTAGATTCCTTGGTGGCAGATCGTTTGGTGATACCTATGGCTTAACGACCTTCAACATTCGCTTTGTGACGGCGGCTTTCGGCATTACCACAATCTGGCTGGCGCTGCTTTTGCGCAAACGACTCGGAGCAATCGGTGCATTGTCGGCCGCGGGATTGATAGCGATTTCGCCAGGCGCGGTCTATCTCTCCCGCTACTTCATTCACGAATCGTTATTCGTCTTTTTCACACTTGGAATTGTTCTCGCCGCTTTGAAGTACTACGACACGGCGCGCCCACTTTATCTAATTCTGGCTTCGATTTCGGCTGCGTTAATGGTTGCCACGAAAGAGACATGGATTATCAATGGGCCGGTACTGCTGATAGCGCTGCTTACGACGAATGTTTATTTGCAGCTGCGGAGTAGATATTTAGGAAGGCACAGGTCGGATGGACCGTCACTCGGTGAGCGACTGCGCCAGGCGCTGGATCGCTTTGGCGGATCAGTCCCCATAGCAACCGTCGCGTTGGTTGCATTTACCGTGTTTATGGTCGTCAACGTACTTTTCTACTCATCATTTTTTACGAATTATCCCAAAGGCGTCCACGACGCTTTGCAGACTTTGAAGCTCTGGTCGCATCGCACCCACGAGCATGAGCATCCGTGGTATCAATATGTTTACTGGCTGGCCCAGGAGGAGCTGCCTCTCCTTTTGCTTGCCGCTGCCGGTGCGCTGGTCGCGGTTTGGTGGGCGAATAATCGGCTGGCAATTTTCCTCACGTTATGGTCGTTCGGCTTGCTTGCGGCCTATTCGCTCGTCGGTTACAAGACGCCATGGATTAGTTTGAACTTCATTCTGCCTTTTGCTCTCACGGGGGGCTATGTACTCGACGTCGCATATCATAAACTGCGCGAGTTTCAGCAGCGGCGCTTATTCATTGTGCTGGTCCTTTTGATCGTCGCGTTTTGCGGTTATCAAATGTATGAGCTCAATTTCGTTCACTATGACGATGACAGGTATCCATATGTGTACGCGCATACCCGGCGCGAGACGCTGGCGATGCTCGATGAAATCGATCGCATAGCAAAGCACCTCGGTACAGGTAATGAAACTGGTATCGCGATTGTCTCGCCCGATTACTGGCCGCTGCCCTGGTACTTCCGTGATTACAAACGAGTCGGCTACTACCAGCAAATAGTGCCCACGACGGAACCAATTATCATCGGCTCGATTGCAGAGGAAGACCAACTGAAAGCGACGTACGGCGATCGTTATCAACTGGTGAATTCGGGTGTTGATGAGGGGGCCTACTCGCTGCGGCCCGGTGTGGATTTACTTCTCTACGTTCGGAAGGACGTGGCGAGATGATTTGTAAACAAGTAGACTAGGCCTCGAATGCCTACGGATTTGCTGGAGTTTGAATGGGATTCAAAGAAAGCCGCGATTAATCTTCGCAAGCATCGTATCTCATTCAGAGAAGCTGCCATGGTGTTCAGCGATGACCTGGCGTTCACTTACGACGACGCGTCGCACTCCCACGGTGAGGAAAGGTACATTACTTTGGGGATGTCCGATAAAGGTCGTGTACTGGTGGTGGCGCACGCGGCGAGAGGCGACCGAATCCGAATAATCAGCGCGCGCAAAGCGACGAGGCGGGAACGAAAATCATATGAAGAAAAAAGCCAATAAAGCGGAAATGGAAGACGATTTGTTACGCGAATATGACTTCAGCAAAATGAAACTCGTCGGACGTGGAATCTATGCCAAACGGTTCCGTTCAGGAACGAATGTGGTGCTCTTGGATCGTGACGTGAGGGAAGCCTTTCCGGATGACGAGTCGGTGAACGAAGCCTTGCGCGTAATAGCAAAGGCGGCAAAAAGGCAAGCCTCGCAGGTTCGGAAGGCTCCCACTCGCAGCCGGCGACAAACATCTCAGTTGCGACGTGCTGGGTAACTATGAACGCTGAAGGCGTTCAATATAGAGGTAGAGCGCGCAGCGCGACACCTTGGGAACCACGCGCCATCAAGACATTTCGCGCGACCCTTCGAGGGTCGCGCGCAGGATTTGTTTATTGATTGTTACCCAGGGCGTTGCCCTGGGCTATTATATTTCACGCCGTTGGCGTGAAGATCATTCCACGAAGTACGATGAATCCCGGAATATTTCTAATCCAAGACAGGAAAGCCTGGTGATGTTCTAACTTCGACACGCTGATGATGCGCCTTCCCAAATTCGACTACCGCACGCCGCGCACCGTCGCGGAGGCGGTGAAGATTATGGCTGATGCGGGCCCGGAAGCACAGTTCGTCGCCGGCGGGACTGATTTGTATCCCAACATGAAGCGGCGGCAGCAGACGCCCCGCACGGTCATCTCAGTAATGCGCCTGCCGGAACTCAATCGCATAACAGGAGATGGAAGTCAGGGGATGGTGATTGGCGCGTCAGTCTTGCTCTCTGACATCGTCGAGCATCCGACAATCAAACGCGATTACCCGGTAATTGCTAACGCAGCCCGCCAGATCTCGACTCCAATTTTACGCAATATGGGGACGATCGGCGGCAATCTGATGATGGACACGCGCTGCAACTACTACGATCAGAACTATGAATGGCGCAAAGCGATCAATTTTTGCTTGAAGAAAGACGGTGATGTGTGTTGGGTGGCGCCCGGAAGTTCGAAATGCTGGGCCGTGCAGTCGGCCGATCTCGTTCCGGTAATGGTTGCTATTGGTGCAAAGATTCGTTTGGCATCGACACTTGGCGAGCGGGTTGTTGATGCCGCTGGACTCTATAACGACGACGGAATTGACTGGCTCAACAAGCGGCCGGACGAATTGCTCCTTGAGGTTCAATTACCGCCGGCAAGCGGTTGGCGCGCGTCGTACCAAAAACTTCGGCGCCGCGGCGCATTCGACTTTCCCGTGCTCGGTGTTGCCGCCTGGATCGATCTTGATAGCGGAGGCACCGTCCGCGATGCGCGTCTCGTTTTGGGCGCAGTCGCGCCTTCACCAGTCCAAGTTAAAGAAGCCGAGGAAGCTCTCATCGGCCAACAGTTGGATGAAGGGCCCATCCAAGCCGCCGCCGAAGCCTGTTACATCAAAGCGCGACCACTCGATAACACAGACTTCGTAATGAACTGGCGCAAACAGATGACGCGCCAATACGCTCTGCGCGCATTGAATGATGTTCGCTCGCAGCTCAAATAGAACTCTATGAAACGCGTAACCGGCATCGGCGGAATCTTTTTCAAGTCAAAAGATCCTGCCCGTCTTCGCGAATGGTACAGAGATCATCTCGGTATTGAATCAGAAGGCGAAAGCGGGGCGTCATTTCCCTGGCGCGAAGTCGATAAACCAGAACAGCACGGCCTAACTGTATGGTCGCCGTTTCCGCAAGACACGCACTATTTCAACCCGAGCACAGCGCCTTTCATGATCAATTATCGCGTTGCCAATCTTGATTGGTTGTTGACCCAACTGCGCGAAGAAGGAATCGAAGTCGATCCTCGTATCGAACAATATGAATACGGCCGGTTCGCCTGGATCATGGATCCCGAGGGCAATCGCATCGAGTTGTGGGAGCCGCCCCCGCCAAAGTAATCAAGCCGAATGGCCTCGAAGAGATTTGAATGACATCGCCGCAATTTTGCTGGCCGCAGGGCGCTCTCGCCGCATGGGCGCGTTCAAGCCGCTCTTGCCTTTCGGCGACGTAACAGTCGTCGAGCATTGCGTTGATAATCTTCGAGCAGCCGGCATCGAAGAGACGATTGTCATCGTCGGACATCGAGCGGAGGATGTCCGGCAGCAACTCGCGAACTTCAACGTAAGCTTCGCGGTGAATCCCGATCCTGACAGCGAGATGAGCGCTTCGATAGCTTGTGGAGTTGAGCGAGTTCGCAAGAACGCGAATGCAGTCCTTATCTCGTTGGTCGATCATCCGGCCGTGTCGGCGGCAATCATCAAACAATTGATCGATGAATGGGAACGAGCGCGCTCATCACTAATTCAACCCGAATACCGAGGCCGCGGCGGACATCCGGTGTTGATTGATCTTGCTCATCGCGATGAACTAATGAAGCTGAATCCGAAGCGCGGGTTGCGCGCGCTCTTTGACGAGCACCGCAATCAAGTACGGCGTTTGCCGGTTGACTCGCCTTTTGTTGCGCGCGATATGGACACGTGGGAAGATTACCTGCGGCTACACCAGGATGTTTTTGGCAGGTTGCCAAAGCAGGTTTAGGCTTAGTTTCCGGTCTTTTTCGGCCAAATCGCGTTTCAGAAACGCGTTGTCCAACTGGACGACCCTGGCAATCATCTAAGCGCTTGTCGATTGGTTAGTCCTTCATCGCGATGAAACGACCAACGAGCAAAGGAGTCCCGATGTTTACAAAGATTCGGAAGAGTTTCGTTATTGCGACCTGCGTTTTAGCTATCGCGATTACAGTTGCAGTTCCTGCGTTGGCTCAAAGCCGGCCTGCGGAATTCTCTCTGCGCGCCATAGATGGTCAGACTGTTACGTCCGAAAGTTTGCGCGGCGAAGTCGTAGTGCTGGCCTTCGGCGCCTCCTGGCTGCCGCTGTCGCGCAACCAGATGGAAGCCGTAAAGAAACTTGCCGACCAGTACGCGGCCCGTGGAGTCGCGGCCTATTGGGTGAGCACCGATTCGGAATCTCCGAAATCCAAGAACTACACATCCGACGATCAACTTCGAGAGCTGGCACGAAAATACAAAGTCACGATCCTGCGTGATCCCGATGGCACAGTTTCCAAAAAACTCGGCATCGATCAATTACCATCAATTGTAATTATTGATAAGCATGGAAATGTTTCCGGTAACCCGATAGGCGGTATGGACCCCAACGCTAACCTGGCAACGCAGTTGGCGCCGCGTCTTGAGAAGCTTTTGTGAGGCGTAATTACGCCCTCCCTCACGGTCGGGCTACTGACCCGATGAGTTCGTAAAGTAGTCTGACCGGCAAACCGACCACATTAAAATAATCTCCGCTGATTCCTTTTATGAAACGCGCGCCGAGGCCCTGGATGGCATACGCCCCGGCTTTGTCCATCGGCTCCCCCGTCGAAACGTACCAACTGATTTCCTCTTCTGTCATTGCGGCGAATTCTACTTCGGTTACTTCATGAGCGGTTTTTGTTTGAATAGTCTCGTTACTGATAAGCGCGACGCCGGTCAGAACCTGATGCCAGCGATCCTGCAACAGACGAAGCATCCGGCGCGCATCTTCATGGTCGTGCGGCTTGCCTAAAATCTGTCCCTCGATCAACACGACAGTGTCCGCGGCGACGATCATTGCCTCAGTCCTCTGCGACCTGGCTGCTTCGGCTTTTGACAGCGCTAATCTTTCCACATAAGTTGCGGCATTCTCAGTTTCGCGCCGCGATTCATCGATTTCCACTGCTAAGATTTCGAATGGCCAGCCAACAGTTTGCAGAATTTCCGCGCGGCGAGGGCTGGCCGAAGCAAGCACAACCTTCGGAACTCGCACCTTGGTCGAAGCACGCTCAGATAAGACACTTAAATCACCGGCTCGCATGTGACTGGCTTGGTTCTTTCGCCCCTCTTCCATTAAACTGCAAAACTTCACTTTGAAGCTGCGATCATTCTGAAAGGTTTCAGTCGGAAGTTCAACGGGAACGCGAACAAGCTATGATCGACCTTGCTTATCTGCTGCCGAAACTTGTGACCGCATCCAGCGGAAATCCGGACTTGACCGAAGTCGCGGCCAAGCTTGCGTGGACGCGAGCGGCCGGGATCGGACTGCGTCGTCAGGCAATTCCCTTTCGGCTTTATCGAAAGACACTCATTGTTTCGGTCGCTGACTCGATCTGGCAAAAGCAGTTGCGAAGGATGACCGCGGAATTTGTCTCTCGGATCAATCACTTGTTGGGTCGGGAAGTAATCGACTCAGTCGAATTTCGGATTGACCCGGCAGCTTTCAATCAACGGGTCGCGAATGCTCAGCCGCGGTTGCAAGATGATTCACCGCGACCAATTCCTGGCGAGATAATCTCTGCTGCCGGCGCCATTGCGGATGGCGATCTCCGTCAACTATTTATTCGCGCTGCTGAAAACTGCGTTGCGCGCCGCGAATCTCGGATGGACATCGAGTGAGCTAAAATCGGAAGATCAATCGCAATCGGAAATCACGATCAAGTTTATGCCTATTACCGAATCTGACATCGAACGAATTGCCCAGCTTGCGCATCTGGAAATGACAAGCGATGAACGCCACGTTTTCGCACCGCAAATCGCAGAAATTGTGGCTTATGTTGAGCAATTGAATGAGATCGACACGAATGCGATCGAGCCCGCGCTCGGCGGGCTGACGCCCGAAGGTGAGCGCACTGAAACATCGCGTCCGGATGAAGTGCAACCATCGCTCGGACAAAAACTCGCGCTTGATCAAGCGCCGGATCCTGCGGCCGGGCATTTTCGGGTCCCCAAAGTTTTGAGTTAGCGCGATCCATAACGCCGGAATTCACTTTTTTCAACGATGGATTCTATTCTCAGTCTCCGAAACAACATTGTTCGTGGTGAAACGACCGCGCGCACTCTGGTAGACTTCGCGCTCACTGCCGCAGAGAAGCTCAACGACACACTTAACGCGTTTCTGGAAATCGACCGCGAAAGTGCTTTGAAACGCGCAGATTCAATTGATACTTCTATAAAATCTCTGCCACAGACTTCGGGCGAGGCGCCGGCCCCTTCAGGGATGCCGCTCGCGGGAGTGCCAGTAGCCATCAAAGACAACATTTGCGTGCGCGGTCTGCAAGCTTCCTGCGGCTCGCGCATTCTCGGACCATATCACCCGCCTTACAATGCGACCGCGATCGAACGCTTGCTCGACGCTGGTGCGGTCATTATTGGCAAAACCAACTGCGATGAATTCGCGATGGGTTCGTCCAACGAAAACTCAGCCTTTGGTCCGGTGAAAAATCCATGGGACACGTCGCGGGTGCCGGGAGGTTCTTCAGGAGGTTCGGCAGCGGCGGTAGCTGCCGGAATTGTCCCGGTAGCTCTCGGCTCAGATACGGGTGGGTCCGTTCGACAACCCGCTTCGTTGTGCGGAGTCATCGGATTGAAACCAACCTATGGGCGAGTTTCGCGCTATGGACTGGTGGCATTTGGCTCGTCTCTGGATCAAATCGGAGTTTTCGCGCGACGCGCGCCTGATGCGGCAATAGTTTTGGAAATTATTGCCGGGCGTGATGTTCATGACGCGACCACGGCAGATGTGCCGGTGCCAAACTATTCAAGCGAGTTGGAAAAGGACATCAACGATTTGCGCGTCGGTGTGTCGCGCGCGCTGCTGGGTGAAGGGCTGGATGACGAAGTACGCGACGTGATCGAAAAAGCGATCGACACCTATCGCGATCTTGGAGCTGAGATTGTCGACATCGATTTGCCGCACGCGAAATATGCGATTGCGGTTTATTACATCATCGCGACGGCCGAAGCTTCCTCAAACCTGGCGCGCTACGATGGCGTGCGTTACGGCTTTCGTGCTGAGGAAGCGCCCGCGCTTCGCCAAATGTATCGCAAGACGCGCGACGAGGGTTTCGGTCCTGAAGTAAAGCGCCGCATCATGCTGGGCACGTACGTTCTTTCCGCCGGTTACTACGATGCTTATTATTTGAAGGCCCAAAAAGTACGCAGCTTGATTCGACAAGACTTTGTCAGAGCTTTCGGAAAGTGCGATGCATTGCTCACGCCAACTTCGCCCACCCCGGCTTTTCTTTTTGGAGAAAAGGTTGATGACCCGCTCGCCATGTACCTGAATGATATTTATACCGTTACGGCTAACCTCGTGGGCGTGCCCGGTATCAGCGTGCCATGCGGACTGTCGTCCAAGGGACTACCAATCGGCTTACAATTAATGGGGCCTTACTGGGGCGAAGGGAGATTGCTTCGTCTCACTCATGCTTATCAGTCAGCGCGTCCAATTGCTGCTGAGCCAAAGGTACACGCCTGAATTTGACGTTGGGAAACGCCTCTCGGAATTCGCGGGAGCGTTGTCGAAGATCAAGCCAATCACCGAAGATCTCGGGTGTTTGCAGCCAAACCAGAAACCACTGAGCAATCTCTGCCTGCGCCTTGCGTGCTCGTTGACGCAATGTGTCATCAAGAGCAAGCAATTGTGCTCTTGCCTTCTCGTTGAGCGCGAGATCCCGCAGTCGCCACAATTCTGCCTTATTGTTCTCGACTGTCAGTCGTTGTCTTAGATTCTCGAATCGTCTTAGCGTAAGGGCAGCGCTTCTGAGAGTGAGCGGCTTGACAGGATCGCGGGTGATGCTATTCCGAGAGGCCTCGCTGAGTTTCGCCTCGCGCCAATGAGTGTCGAATTCGATGAGGTCGGGATGGCGCAGCTCGGCACCTTCGTCTGCCAGCAACCGCGCGATGAAAGCCGGGCTCTCGACTCTGTCTGGCCCAAATTTCTCGCTCAGCGTTTGCTGAATCTCGCTCAGCATCTTTGCTGAAACAGGGCAGCGACCGAGGCGGATCCATGCATCGATAATGACTTCGCGCCTGATACGGCCGGTGCTGCTCTCCGATTTCAGCGCTTCGTCAGTCGGCGCGGCCACGACCCTTCCTCCTCGCACAAGCCATGTTGTAAGATGCAGACAACCCCGGAAGTTAGCTCTCTTGGCGCAATCCTATGATTCAAACTCATTCTGTCGATGATTTGAGCATTGACTCAATTATCGATCAACTTCGGAAAGCATGTGCCGCAATGCTTTTCATATTCTTTTTTTCATTTGCGGCGAGCGCTCAGCAACAATTACATCTGAGCAAGATCGACTTCGTCGGTCTCAAGCGTTTGACGCCGGCACAAGTCATCGCCACCAGCGGATTGGAAATCGGCCAAATTGTAAACCCCGAAGTTCTTGATGGCGCGGCTCAGAAGCTTGTCACCTCAGGTTTGTTCAAGAGGGTAGGTTACCGTCTGCGCTCTAGCCGCGACCAGGCAACTGTCACTTTCGAGGTTGAAGAAGCGATAAGAAGACTGGCTGTATCGTTCGACAATTTCGTCTGGTTTAGCGAGGCTGAGATTTATACCGCGATTCGGAGCGATATTCCCTTTTTTGACGGCACAGTTCCGGACGGCGGCGATATTGCGGAAAAGATCGCGGCTTCGCTGCGGCGCTTGCTGAAGGAAAAAAACATTTCTGCCCAGGTCCAATTCATGCCGTACAGCGATGAATCAGGTCGGCAAGGACTTCTCTTCACGGCAAAGGGTCCGAACCTTTCTATCTGCGAATTCTCTTTTCCGGGCGCGACTGTGATTTCCGAAGAACAATTAGTTAAGAGCGCAGCTCCTTTGCTGCAAACTGAATACTCAAGAAAGGACGTGGGACTGTTTGCGGTTCATACTTTGACGCCTTTGTATCGGCATCTCGGCTATTTGCGGGCGCAATTTGCATCGCCGGTGGCCGCGCCGCAAACAAATCTGACCAGCGAGTGCAAAGACGGCATAGCAGTCACGCTCTCCGTCGATGAGGGCTTGCAGTATTCCTGGGACCATGCCGAATGGACTGGTAATCATGTGCTGAGCGCCGATCAATTGACGGCTGCACTTGGAATGAAGGCCGGCGAAATAATTGACGACCGTAAACTATCAAAAGGTGGGCAGGCGGTGGTCCGCGCATACGGCAGCAAAGGTTACATGGCTGTGAGATGGGACGAGTCACTAAACTTTGACGACACCAGGCAACGGGTTAGCTATCGCTTTGCTGTCACCGAGGGCCCACAGTTTCACATGGGTCAGTTGACCGTCGCCGGTTTGTCCGATGAGGATGCAAATCGAGTAAAAGCGCTCTGGCAACTGGCATCGGGTTCAATATTTGATCAATCGTATCTGGACGATTTTGTTACCCGGTCGGCGCGCGAGTTTCTAGACAAACACCCGGTTTTTAGCGGCGTGCCGCTTAAAATCAGCGCCGAGACAAAAACGGACAGACAGAAACAGACGGTTGACGTTACCATCACGTTTAAGTAGAGCATACAGATACCTGCAGGGCCATGACGAATGAGACTTTTGACCAATCGAGAACCAAGATGCAATCGCAAATTGAAGTTCCGACTCTGACCAGATCCCGTTCAAGCAACTATCAAAACTGCGAGTATGCCGATGTGCGCACTTTGCTCGATCAATTTAGATCGCATTGTGAAACCAATCCCTTCATCCCCCTTTCTGTTTTCAAGCATGGCGACGCGCAAACTATTGGAGCATATTTATGGCCGCAAAGGTTTCGACTGCGTGATGAAAACGGAGACGAAAATCGTCTGTTTCAGGTTGAGCCCGACAGCAGCGTGCTGGCTCGCTGTCGCTGGCAACCGAAACGCGCGGAACATCCGACACTCGTGATGTGGCATGGCATGGAAGGCTCGATCGCCTCTGCGTACATGCTGACGACAGCGAACAAAGCGTTTCGCGCCGGATTCAATGTGGTGCGAGTGAACATGCGCAACTGCGGCGGAACAGAGCATCTGACGCCGACGCTCTATCATGGGGGAATGTCCGGCGACCTGCGCGCAGTTCTCGACGAACTGATTAATCGCGATCAACTGCCGCAGCTGTTTGTTGCAGGATTCTCGCTGGGCGGAAACAAAGTGCTCAAGTTGGCCGGCGAATACGGCGACGATCCTCCAACGGAAATAAAAGCTATCTGCGCTGTTTCACCTTCAATCGATTTACGGGCGGGCTCTGATTCGCTAATGAGACGCCGAAACTGGATCTATCAAAAAGACTTTCTCTACTATCTGAAGCGCCGCATCAAGCTAAAGGAACGATTATTTCCCGATCTTTATGATTCGACTGGTTTGGGCGGAATTCAAACGATTAGACAGTTCGACGCCCGCTACATCGCGCCTGCCTTCGGCTTTGAAAACGTTAACGACTATTACGCGAAAGCTAGTTCTCGTCCTCTCATCGGTCGCATCCGGATTCCGACCTTGATCATTCACGCCGTGGACGACCCGTTCACTCCGTTCGCGCCTTTGCGCGATTCTTCGACAAAGGCCAATTCCTACGTGCTGTTACTGGAAACGGCTCGCGGCGGTCACGTGGCCTTCATGTCGGCGAATTCATCAGGTGAAGATCGCTTCTGGGCCGAGAACCGAGTGGTGGATTTTTGCAGATTATTTGCTAGAGGCACGAACTAGCGCGTGTTCTGATCTTTCGAATCGTAAGCGAGTCTGACATAATCCCTCCCTGCTACGATTATGTTTCCTCGCAACGAAGCACGTACTAGAAAAGAGTTAATCGACGGAAGCCTAGCGACGGTTGGCTGGAATCTGGGCGACGCATCGCAGGTAGGTTTTGAGATTCCTGTTGACGGCGCCGGCGCCGAACCTTGGAACGGAGTTACTGACTACTCGCTCTACCGGCCGAATGGCGAGATTATCGCGGTCGTGGAAGCAAAGAGGATGAGCCGCGATCCTCGGGTGGCTAAGGAACAAGTTCGCCACTACATTACTGAGATCGAGAAGCGTCAAAGCTTTCAACCGTTCGCATTCATGGCGAATGGCATTGATACTTATCTCTGGGATATCGGAGCAGAGGCTCCGCGCTTAATCTCTGGTTTTTTCTCATCGGAAGATCTTGAAAATCTCCTCTTCATTCGTCAGAACAAGACCCCGCTCAGCGAAACGGCAATCAACACGCAGATAGTCAATCGTGGCTATCAACATGAGGCCATCCGACGAATCAGCGAAACGTTCGAAGAAGGGAAACGAAGAGCTCTGCTCGTGATGGCCACGGGAACCGGGAAGACTCGCACCGCGATGGGCCTTGTGGATCTATTTCTTCGTACGAATCAGGCGCGGCGAATTCTGTTTCTCGCGGATCGTGACGCACTGGTTGATCAAGCGTTGACCGACGGATTTAAGGCGCACCTTCCCCATGAGCCCAGAGATCGCATCTACACGCACAATATCGACAAAAACAAGCGGCTTTATGTTGCCACCCTGCATACAATGAGTCGTTGCTATCATGCTTTCTCACCAGCGTTTTTTGATCTGATCATTTTTGATGAGGCGCATCGATCCATCTTCAATCGTCTTGGGGAAGTAATGGACTACTTCGACGCCCGAATGATTGGATTGACAGCAACGCCGGCCACTTTCATTGATCGCGATACCTTCATTGCCTTCGATTGTCTCGACAACAAACCAACATTCCTCTACAGCTACAAGCAGGCTGTTGACGAAAAGGTGCTCGTCGACTTTAGTCTTTATCAAGCGAAGACAAAGTTCCAGCGCAAAGGAATTCGCGGCGTTGATCTAACTGAAGAAGAGCGCAACGCCCTGATCGAACAGGGTCTTGATCCTGACGAGCTGGATTTCGCCGGAACAGAATTGGAAAAAAGCGTCAGTAACAAAGATACTTTGCGGAAGCAGTGGGAAGAGATCATGGACGTTTGTCATAAAGATAAGTCCGGACAGTTTCCCGGCAAGACGATTGTTTTTGCCATGACGCAGAAACATGCTGAGCGGCTTTGCGGTGTGTTTGACAAGATGTACCCACAGTATCGCGGCGAGATGGCGCAGGTCATCACTTCCGATACCGAGCGTGTTCGCGACGGTTCCTACGGAGACGGACTCATTACAAAATTTAAGAAGAATGATCTGCCACGCATTGCCATCTCGGTGGACATGCTCGACACAGGCATCGATGTGCCCGAAGTTACGAATCTTGTCTTTATGAAACCCGTGCAGTCCCAGATTAAGCTTTGGCAAATGATCGGGCGAGGAACACGAAACAACGAGACTTGCCACTACCATGATCGGCTGCCTGACGGACGCAAGACCGGGTTCAAGATCATCGACTTCTGGGAGAACAAGTTCGACCGCGAGGCCGAGGACGTAATCCCGCAGACTGTGCCTGTACTGGTGAGAATCTTTAATACTCGACTAAACACGGCAAGGTTGCTTCTGCGGAAACAGGACTCCGAAGACTGCAAGCGCGTAGTCGCCGATCTACGCACGCAAATCAGCGAGATTCCGCTTGACTCGTTTGCGGTGAAGAAGGTCTATCCTGAAATCGAAGAAGTTTGGGGCGATCATTTCTGGCAGTTTCTCACGCAGGCGAGTCTGGACTTCTTGCGAATGCGAGTCGGACCACTCATGCGTCACGTTGGCGATGTTGATGTCGCGGAAGCAACGTTTACGAGCAAGGTCGAGCGCTTGAAATACCAGATGCTCGCAAAGAAAGTCGACCCAAGCTTGCTGGAATCAATCGCCGAAGATGTGAAGCTGCTACCGCAGTTCGTTCATGAAAAGTCCGCTTGCAAAGAGGCAATAGAAACTGTCTCTCGTCGCGTTTCGCTCAAGCATCTCCCGAAACATTGAGCGATCCCGACTTCGCTCCGGCTGTTCCATTTGTGACGAGCTTTAGCGGCGTAGTGGGTGCCGCCGAAACAATGAAGTATTTGATGGGATGCAGCAATTCCGAGTCGTTGCACTTCCAGTACAGTTTTCAATCAGGGCGAGGCAGATCATTACAGATGGAGTGCTCCCGCAACTGCGAATGTGCTTCTCGCGCTATCGCGGCATAGCATGAATCAACAACAGAGGACAAGTCATGAAAAAGAATCAACATGTGGTGCCGGTCGGAAACAAATGTGGAGTTCGAGGCGAGAAGAACGAACGGCTAACTACCATTAATCCACCCAGGGAGATGCCATCAATGCAGCGAGGGACATCGCGAGAAATCAAAGGTTCGAAGTCGTAATTCATCGCCGTGACGGCACGATTCGCGACAAAGACAGTTACGGCAACGATCCCTTTCCGCCGCGAGATCGGAAGCACTAGTTTCGGCCGAGCGGACGGATTGATCTATGTCGCCCGCCTTCGGAGTCTGTCGGAATAATCACATTTCTCCGTGTGAACTCCGTGTCTCCGCGTCTCCGTGTTGAAATTCCTAAGAAAAGAATGCACCACGGAGACACGGAGATCACCGAGAAGCTTTTTCCGACAGACTCCTTCGCGGGCTCTTCTTGTTGAAAATCCCGACGCACCCACAGCTTGCGCTGTGGGCTATTGATATGCCGTCGGCTTCCCCGACTGGTTATCAGACTACCGCACAACTTGACTAAGTGTTCTAAAACCCTCTAGTGGACTGTAACAGTTGAATTGCTAGCACCAATTCGGTTCGAGACGTCAGTGTATTTCCATTTGATCGGCCGCGACGTCTCGTTGTAGCGGCGGATATACTTCATGAGTTTTCGTTTTAGATCTGTGACCGAGGTG
>WNGK01005078.1_pt1 | contig 22081 bp, 18 predicted proteins | sample 5400601 | NCBI WGS metagenome assembly WNGK01 (sample SAMN13153376, study PRJNA577476) | soil metagenome | isolation source: 60 cm soil or saprolite under Garry oak tree replicate 1 | place: USA:California | collected 2016-06-15
GCACCGGGTCGGACATGATGAGGGGCGCTTGGGCCTCGATCGTCCGCGCGGTACATACCAGTTTATGGAACGGGAGGGGGTTGGTTGTACAACGCAGAATTTTGATTCGCTGAATTGATTTCTTGATAAGGAAGGTTTGGGCAGGAAATTGGGGTTAGTTCTTATGCTTGGAGTTCGAGCATTTAGGCGCGGGAAGGTGCCTGAGGAGGCAGTGCCAAGCTGGGGCGCGCAGCCCCCGGCGGAGGGCGCCTCTCCTGGGTAGTGGGTCAGTTTCCGGTTAGCGCGTTAGCGCGTTTATCAAGACCTAACAAGAATCAAAGGCGGCAAGCAATGGGAGGAGTGTTTTGGCGTACGCTTCTCAGTGTGAGTACCCATAGTCCCGACGTTCGAATTGTAGGGTCTGTCGATATTTCTACCCTGCCTCGTGTTCAACGCGTCTCGTCAGTCATCGAGATAGCGTTTTCTGTTTTGTGCTTCGGTTATGGAGTCATAGCCCCAAAACATTGGCAGTCCGTTGCACTCGGTGCGCTTCTGTCTTGGGACGCCATCCGAATATTGGGTTGGAAGCTTGAGATGACACCGGAATATCTGCGGATTCGCCGCTACTTTTTGTGGCGCTCAATTCCGTGGGTACAAATTCTCAAGATTGGAGTGGGCGATACCTGGGGCCGGGGCCAAAAAGCTGTCCGACTAGACGTGACTTCACAACCTATGACGAGCCTTGGGGCGTTCCCTGAGCCATTTGCACGCGCCGTGAGCGATTGCTTGCAAAGCGAAATCAACCGCCGTCGAAACGTAACTCCTGTGTAGCTGCATTATCGGAAAGTGACCTACTACCTGCTACCGGATTCGGTGGCAAATCCATAAGTCAGTTCGCGCGTCAGAAACCGGGCTAAAACTTGGTGACTTCGGAGAAGTGGAAGTCACGAACTTTCATGGCGGGCACGACCATCTCGAAGGATTCTTCGCCGGCAGCCCGGACAGCGGGACCGAGCAATTCGACGTTTTTGAGCATTTCGATGAGCGACTGGTTGAAGCGAAAGTTGCGCACCGCCCCGGTAACCCGCCCATTTTCAACAAGAAACAGGCCATCGCGGGTCATACCGGTCATCACCTTTTCGTAGGGATCGACTTCGCGGATGTACCAGAGGCGAGTGACGAGCAGGCCGCTTTCGGTGGAGGCGACCATTTTTTCCACCGAAGAATCTCCGCCGCCGAAAACAAGATTCATGGGCGCTTCGCCGTACTCATTCGGAAGCGCAAATCCGTGGCCGGTCGGCTGCTTGCGCGCCGTATTGGCGGCTGAGCGTGAATAGACAAGATTCCTGGGAATACCGCGATCCACCAGCAAGACCCGCTGACGCGGCAGTCCTTCGCCGTCGAATGGGGCACCTTGTTGCAGCGGATGGTAAACGTCGTCGGTGATGCTGATGTTTTCGCCAAAGAGCTGCTTGCCCATGCGCTCGTTCAGGCAGGAGCGTTTGTCTGCCAGGGCGGTGGCGGCGAAATCATAAAAAAGAAAGCCGACGAGATCGAGCACGGCGGCGGGCTCAAGGATGACTGTGTAACGGCCAGGCGCAAGCTCGCGGGCGTTGATGGCGAGATGAGCCTTCTCGCAGACCCGGGCGGCGAGTTTCTGAGGGTCGAAGGCGCGGACATTTGAGGAGTTGGCTTTGGCCCAACTGGCTGCGGGGCCTTCCTGCATGGTGATGGAAAACTCCGAGTGCGTTTCGCGGTAAGCGGCAAAGAGGCCGCGAGAATTCGCCAATGCGGACTGGCTCTGGCCGTTCGAATAGATTCCAGCGGCGACCTGGCCTTTTTTGACGGCCAAGTCGCAGGCACGGCGGACCGCGTGTGCTCGATCTTCAGCGGAGAGAACGGCGGTCTGCTTGATGAAGCGGTTTACGCCGCGGTAGCGCTGCCTACCGGGCATGGGCAAGAGGCGCGGGTCCTTCGGCTGGCTGTGGGCGAGGGAGAGAGAAGCCTCGATCGCCGCGCGGAGCGAGTCTTCGTCCATGCGATTCGTGGTGGCGCGCGCGGTTCGGCCGTCCACAAGCGTGCGAATCGAAACCGTCAGACCATGCTCGGCGACGTTCTGGTGAATGGCGTTGTTGGCGAAACGCGTCAACGCGTTCGCAACTTCGTCCACGTGGACTTCCGTCCCCTCGGCGCCGGTGAATTTCGACAGACGAAGAGCCGTATCAACGATACGGCGAAGCTCGCGCTCATGAAGAAGCTCCGCGGCTCCTGCGCTCGCCGCCGTTGATGCCCTCTTCGACTTGGGCGGCAGTTTCATTGGTTCGAAAAGGCCGTCCCGATGCGCACGTCGCGAAAGCGCGCCGGCGAAGCCCCGTGGCCCGTGCCCATGGTCTGCATGGGCTGGCCTTTTCCGCAATTGGGCGTGCCCCACAGCGTCCAGTGATCGAGTTTGCAAATGGCGTCGCACGAATTCCAGAACTCCGTGGTAATTCCGCTGTAGCTGGGATTTTTCAGCATGCGGACCTTCTTGCCGCCTTTGATCTCCCAGCCGATTTCCGTCGAAAATTGAAACTGGTAGCGGCGGTCATCGATGGACCAGGAGCGATTTGTCTCCATCAGGATTCCGTCGTGAGTGTCGGCGACCAAATCGTCATAATCCCAGGCACCGGGAAGCAAGCTGACGTTGGTCATTCGAATGATTGGCAGGCGATTCCAACTTTCGCTGCGCATCGTTCCTGAAGAGCGGTCCAGGCCAACGAGATGGGCTGTTTCGCGATTCGAAAGATAGCCGCGGAATTTTCCTTCCTTGATGATGTCGGTGCACTGCGCGGGAACGCCTTCGTCGTCGTAAGCAAAGGTGCCAAGGCCTTGACCGTGATCGAGCCGCGCGTCCGCGACGACGTTCACAATGCCGGAAGCGTATTTCAGCTGGTTCAACTGGTCGAGAGTCAGAAAACTTGTGCCGGCGAAATTCGCTTCCTGGCCAAGAACGCGATCCAGCTCGATGGGATGGCCGATCGACTCATGAATCTGCAGCCCGAGCTGGCTGGCGCCGAGGATGAGTGTGCCGACCTTTTCCGGGCATTGCGACGCAGAATGCAGCGCGGCGGCTTCTTCGGCGATGACCGGAGCGTTTCTCATCAGATCGAGCGATTCCACGAGTTCGTAACCTTGAAGCGAATGTTGGCCGCCAAAGCTATTGGGGTAAGAACGTTTTTGAATTTCCGCGCCCTGAAACGAAGTTGCTGCGATGCCACAGCCGGAAATGACTTTGCGCTGGTGAATGCGCGAGCCAATGCTTGACGCAAACCACGAATCGATTTTGCGGAATTGCATGTCTGTTTCCGTCAGCGTCACGCCCTTGATGCGGCGCATTTCGGCGTCGGCCGCGAGCAACAATGCGAGTTGCGTTTCCAGCGGAATCTCGAAAGGGTCTTTGCGAAACGGGCTCTGCCAACTATCGACGTAGGCTTCTTCGGGAGCGAGAACAACTTCGCTGCGTTTCGCGAGCGCCGATGCCTTCGCGATGGAAACCGCTTGCGCGGCGCAAGCTGCGACGCCTTCCCGCGTCAATCGATCCGTGGAGGCGAAACCCCACGCACCATTTGCCAGCACGCGAATGCCGAGGCCGATCGATTCGCTTTGCGAGAGCGTGCCGACCTGGCCGTTCTTTGTCGTAAGGTCGCGCTGGCGCAAATGCATCGCGCGCACGTCTCCGTAAGCGGCGCCGCGCAGCCTGGCAGTATCAAGGGCGTTCGTGCAGAGATTCCACATGGGCGTCCGTCGAACTAAATAAACTATTAGGAAGCGCTTGGCGGCGCCCGCCGCAGTGGGCGCCGCTAAGAAGATAACACGATCTAGAAGCCGAAAATGGGGGCGAGAGTTACGTGCCTTCCTGCCAGGAAGCGAGGTAACGTTCCTGCTCCGCCGTGAGCTTATCGAGTCTGTGACCCATCGAATCGAGCTTGAGGCGCGCGATTTCCTTGTCCAAATGCTCCGGAACGACATATACCTGCGGCTTGAGGTTCTTGTGATTCGCGCGCAGGTATTCGGCGGAAAGGGCCTGGTTGGCAAAACTCATGTCCATTACCGAAGCGGGATGCCCTTCGGCGGTGGAAAGATTGACAAGGCGTCCTTCGGCGAGCAGGTAGACCTTACGGCCATCTTTCATCTGATATTCGTCCACCATCGGGCGAACTTCGCGCTTGCCGCTGGACATCTTTTCCAGAGCCGGAATGTCGATCTCCACGTTGAAGTGACCGGAATTGCAAACAATCGCTCCGCCCTTCATTTTTTCGAAATGCTCGCCACGGATCACGCTCTTGTTTCCTGTTACGGTGATATAAACGTCGCCTTCCTTCACCGCTTCGGCCATGGGCATTACCCGGAAGCCGTCCATAGCCGCTTCGATGCCCTTCACTGGGTCGATTTCCGTGACGATCACGTCCGCGCCGAGACCCTTGGCACGCATAGCCACGCCGCGCCCGCACCAGCCGTAACCGGCGATCACGACCTTCAAGCCAGCGAGCAAGACATTGGTTGCGCGAATGACACCGTCAATGGTGGACTGCCCGGTTCCGTAGCGATTGTCGAAGAAATGTTTGGTCATCGCGTCATTCACCGCGATGATTGGATACTTCAGCGTGCCGTCCTTGGCCATGGCGCGAAGGCGGATCACGCCAGTGGTGGTTTCTTCCGTTCCAGCAATCACGTTCGGGACGAGTTCGGTGCGCTTGGTCAGCAGCATGGTGACCAGGTCCGCGCCGTCGTCCATGGTGAACTGCGGCTTGTGCTCCAGCGCCGCGCTCAGGTGCGAATAATAGGTGTCGTTATCCTCGCCTTTGATGGCGAAAGTCGGAATGTTGTAGTCGCGATTCAACGACGCGGCGACTTCGTCCTGCGTGGATAACGGATTGGAGGCGCACAGCACGGCATCGGCGCCGCCGTCGCGCAGCGCGATCATCAGGTTGGCAGTTTCGCTGGTCACGTGCAGGCAAGCGGAAACGCGCAGGCCCTTGAGCGGCTGTTCCTTCACGAAACGCTTGCGGATCGATTCGAGCACGGGCATTTGCTGACCTGCCCATTCGATCTTGCGCTTGCCGGCGTCGGCAAGTCCGATGTCTTTCACATCACCCTTTTTCAGCTCAGCGATAGCCAATGTCTTGCTCCTCGATTTTTTATTTCGATCCTGAACGGAATGAACTTGTGCACTCCGTTGGATGCTTGCGGCGCCCAGGATGTTCTCTTGCCGGAGATTCAAACGTTAGACGCGTGCTCCAACTTCCGCAGCCGCGACTGCTCCGAGGCCAGCGGCCTTTCGGAGAGCATCGGCGCGGTCCGTGCGCTCCCAAGTGAATCCGGCGCCGCTGCGACCGAAATGGCCATAGGCGGCGGTGGCTTTGTAAATCGGACGGCGCAGGTCGAGAGTTTCAATGATGGCCTTGGGCGTCAGGGTGAAAAATTCACGGATCAGCGCGGTGATTTTTTCCTCGGGCACGACGGCAGTGCCGAAGGTTTCCGCCATGACGGAGACAGGTTCGGCGACGCCGATGGCGTAAGCCAATTGCACTTCCGTCTTGCGCGCCAGGCCCGCGGCCACGATGTTCTTTGCAATGTAGCGGGCCATGTAGCAAGCCGAGCGATCCACTTTCGAGGGATCCTTGCCGGAGAACGCGCCGCCGCCGTGGCGGCTGTAGCCGCCGTAGGTATCCACGATGATTTTGCGGCCGGTCAAACCGGCGTCGCCCATGGGGCCGCCGATAACGAATCGGCCCGTCGGATTGATGTGATACTTTGTTTTCGCATCCAGCATGGAGGCCGGAATAATCGGCTTGATCACGTGCTCGGTGACAGCATCGCGCAGGTCCGCGTTCGAGACCTTCTCGCTGTGCTGCGTGGAGATCACCACGCAAGCAACGCGCGCCGGGCGGCCGTCGCGGTACTCGATAGTGACCTGCGACTTACCATCAGGCCGGAGAAAATCAACTTTATTGGCTTTGCGAATCTCGGAGAGGCGCTGCGTGAGGCGGTGGGCAAGCTGGATGGGCATGGGCATCCATTCTTCTGTTTCATCGCAGGCAAAGCCGAACATCAAGCCCTGGTCGCCCGCTCCGCCGGTATCCACGCCCATGGCGATGTCCGGCGATTGGCGCTTCACGGTGCACATGACGGCGCAGGTGTCTGCGTCGTAGCCGTACTTCGCGCGATCGTAGCCGACGCCGCGGATAGTGCCGCGCACGAGCTCATCGTAATCGACGTGCGCGCTGGTGGTGATTTCACCAGCGACGACTGCCACGCCCGTAGTGACGAGCGTCTCGCAAGCGACACGCCCCTTCGGGTCGTGCCTCATGACCTCGTCAAGGACGGCATCAGAAATCTGGTCGGCAATTTTGTCCGGATGGCCCTCGGTGACGGACTCCGACGTAAATAGAAAGTTGCGTAAGGCTTCGCTCAAACTGATTCTCCTTCGTGACTTGTGGTGGGACGCACCGCTGCAGACACCCCTTATTATTCGGCACTCTGCTAAACCTTACAAAATTACCATTCGCGCGGATAAGAATCAACGCATTGATTCCAAGCTGCTTATTAGTGCATCCAACGGTCGAAATCAGGTGCTGAACGGCTATCTGCTGCATTTATCGGAAGAGCCTAGGCCGCGTCCCCATCGTCATCTGGCTCAGTCGAGACAGGCAGCCCGAGTATCTTCATTCGCTTCGCGAGTAGGTAGTTGCGGATGAAGGGGTCGAGATCGCCGTCCATTACCCGATCCACATCGCCCACCTCGAATTTCGTGCGGTGGTCCTTGATCAGGCGGTAAGGCTGCATGATGTAGGACCGGATTTGACTCCCAAACGAAATATCGAGCTTGCTCTCGTCCAGTTTGTCGGTGTGCGCTTGGCGCTTCTGGATTTCCAGATCGTAGAGGCGCGAGCGAAGCATCTTCATCGCCAGCTCGCGATTCTTGCTCTGACTGCGCTGTGCCTGGCACCCAACGACGATGTTGGTTGGGATGTGAGTGATGCGGACAGCGGTCTCCACCTTGTTGACGTTTTGTCCGCCCTTGCCGCCAGAACGGAACGTGTCAACGCGAAGATCCTCGGGCCGGATGTTGATCTCGATGCGGTCGTCGATTTCCGGAATTACGAAGACGGACGCAAAGGAAGTGTGGCGCCGCGCCGCCTGATCGAAGGGAGAGATTCGAACGAGACGGTGAACCCCGGTTTCTCCCGCGAGCAGCCCGTAAGCATTTTCGCCGGAAAATTGCACCGTGGCCGATTTGAGGCCAGCTTCTTCTCCCGGGGTCTCATCGAGGACCGAGGCGGTCATTCCACGGCGCTCCGCCCATCGGAGATACATGCGCAGCAGTATCGAAGCCCAATCCTGCGATTCCGTCCCTCCAGCACCGGGCTTGATGGTCATGATGGCGTTGAGGTGATCGTTCTCTCCGGAGAGAAGTGTCTTGGTTTCCAGTTCGGAGATGTAGCTATCCGCGGCGTTGAGCTCGCGGTCCAGCTCTGTCAGCAGATCGTTCTTTTGTTCGACGTTGGTCTCTTCCTGAGCGAAATGGATATACGTCTCGATGTCTCCGGAGATCGACGTGAGCTTCTCATCCGCGGCAATCTGCTCTTCGGCACGCTTCCGTTCGCGGAGAACGCCCTGAGCAGCTTCCTGATTGTTCCAGAAATTGGGGTCGGCGACGCGCGCTTCAAGAACTTTCAGGCGCTCGCGGTACTGGGGCGCGTCAAAGATAGCTCCGCACGAGCGTGGTGCGCTGTTTGAGCCCTTCGTAGCGATGTTGGAGATCTTCGATGATCATACTTTTTCTCGTAAAACTTCCGTCGAGGAACGGACGTTAATTTGCCTTTCGAAACGTTACCGCCACTAGAATAACGGAAACAAGCACGCAGAGCCAGGCGAACCAGTCCCCAAAGCGGGTGTAAATCGTCTCGTCGGTTCGAAAGTCATAGGGAAGATCAGCGGCAGCGCGCACGTCCGGCGGAAGTGGTTCGAAGATGCGCCCGTAGGGATCGACCGAAACAGTAAAGCCGTTATTGGTCGAGCGAACGAGCCAGCGGCGGTTTTCCACTGCCCGTACGCGAGCCATGCGCAGGTGCTGCTCGGCGGCGGCGGACCGCCCAAACCACCCGTCATTTGAAATGTTGACGAGTACCTGCGCCCCATCTGCCACAAAACGGCGCACCTCACTAGGAAAGACTGCCTCATAACAAATAAAAACACCGAAGGTATTCCCGCGCGGAAGCCGCCCCACGACGTACTTGTTCCCTTTGTGGAAGCCGCCCACTTCTCCGGACACGCTGGTGACCACGCGATGGATCAAGGGAAAAGGCTCGTATTCACCGAATGGAACGAGATGGACCTTGTCGTATACAAATACACGCTGGCCTTGCGCGTCAAAGAGCAGCGCGCTGTTGTACGGCAGAAGACCGCCGTGGGGCGCCACGTCCGATGGATCCACGGGTGGTTTCCATTCGATGGCGCCTGCAAGAAATGGATGGCCGAAACGGATCGCCAGCGCCGAGGCAATCTTTGCGAATTGCGAATCTTGAAAAGAGAAAGGAGCGGGGGCTTCAGGCCACACAAGGAAGTCGGGCTTTTCCGGGGCCGGGGAGAGACTGAGCCGTTCGATTTCCTGGAGATCCGCGGCGTGCGCCTGGAACCAATCCGCGGGGTACGATTCCACTTCCGGGAAATTAAGCTGCACGGCACGCGCGAAGTGATGAGCTTGTGGCTGTGGCAGCAGGCGCGGCCCAGCCAATGCGGCGCTCAAGAGAATTGCAGTTGCAGCGGCTGCACATTTGATTCGTCGGCGGGCCGTCCACGTATTCGACGCGCCCGTCCATGTGAGCAGCGAATTGAAACCCGCCACAAGAAAGGATAGCCCGTAGACCCCCGTGATGGTCGTAACCTGGACTAAGCCCAGATTTGCGGCGGCCGGATAACCAAGCAAATTCCAAGGAAAACTAATTTCAGGCAAGTGCGCGCGAACAAATTCGAATGCCACCCAAAGGAACGGTGCACCCATGCATGCCAACTCGACGCTTTGGCGGGACAAGCGGTGAACGGACCAAGCAAAAGCGCCAGTGAGAGTTCCCCAAGCAATGGCGATCAGAAGCAAGAGACTCCATCCGCCCACTATCGAAAGGCCGCCGTGAACGGCGAGGACCGTCGCAATCCAAGGCAACGACGTCAGAACGAAAAGAAGCCCGTGAAGAAATCCGCAGCCAAACGCAACGCGCGGTCGCGTGCCAAACAACGAAAAAAGGAGGATCCCAACACAAACCCAGGAATAGATACTCAGATAGAGACCGGTGTAAGAGAGCGAAAGCGCGGCACCGGAAATGGCACCGACAGTGAGACGAAAGCTGGCCGGTATTTCCGAACCGGCTTGCGGGCGAAGATAGGTAAGCCAACCGCCCCGAGGCATCAGTGTTTCACGATGGCCTTAAAACCTTCGCCCTCGAGGCCTTTCCTGGCGGCTTCGGCGGCCTTCGGATCAGCGTACGGGCCGACTTGCACGCGGTAGTATTTGTCTCCACGCGGCGAAAGAACGAACGCGGGAAATCTTTTCTTTTGCAAACGCGTCGCGAGCTCTAGTGCATCCGCCTCTTTGGTCAGCGCCGCCACCTGCAGCGTGTACGCACCACCCGGAATGGGCGGCGCGCCCAGAGCCTTCGATGAACCGCCGGCAGCTCTCGGCGGCGCAACGGTCCTTACGAATCCCGGCGCGTTTTTTCGCGCTGGAGCAGGTGCAGACGCCACGGGCTTCAGATGGTCTTCGGTTTTTTTATTGTCGCCCGCGTGATAAAACTCCCAATCCGAATTCGGCGGGGCTGGCGTGTCCGTAGGGCTAGTGGAAGGAGCGGCATTGTTCGCCCGCTTTGAACTTACATCCACCTTGGGAGCGACGGAATTCGCCGGCTTCTTGAAGAAGTCCGTTGAGGCGCGCACCTGGCCATCGTATTCGTTACGCCCCATGACGTAACCCAGCGTGAAAAATACCCCCGAAAACAGCAGCATCAGCATGAAAAGCCCGATGACATGCCGGCTTTCGAGCACACGCTCTCCAGCGCCTCCACGATTTCCACCAGAAGCCATTCTTACTTTTGCGGCCCCCCTAAATTCTTAGTCCACTGATTAATGATATCGATAGGCAGCGGAAACACAATCGTTGTGTTCTTCTCGACACCTATCTCGGTCAAAGTTTGCAAGTAGCGGAGCTGGATTGCGGAGGACTGCGTCTCCAGAATTTTCGCGGCATCCGCAAGTTTCTGGGAGGCTTCGAACTCTCCTTCGGCGTGAATGATTTTTGCACGGCGTTCGCGTTCGGCTTCCGCCTGCTTGGCGATGGCGCGCTGCATTTGTTCGGGGATGTCGACCTGTTTCACTTCGACCTTGGAAACCTTGATCCCCCAAGGTTCCGTGTCGGTATCGAGAATGACCTGGAGCTTGGCATTGACTTTGTCGCGCTGCGAGAGAATTTCATCGAGTTCGAACTGTCCGACAACACTGCGAATGGTGGTCTGCGCGAGCTGGGAAGTCGCATAGGTGTAGTTCTGCACCTGCGAAAGCGCCTGATTGGCGTCGACCACGCGGAAGTAGCAAACCGCATTGACCTTCACTGAGACGTTGTCGCGCGTGATGATGTCCTGCGGCGGAACGTCGAGCGTCTCAATTCTCAGATTGATGCGGTAGAGCGTTTCGATCGGCCAGAACACCAGATTCAGCCCGGCGCTTTTTGCCTCCGGTATTAATCGGCCGAGCCGCAGCACCACGCCGCGCTCCCACTCCTTGATGATGTACAGCGAATTCCAAAACCAGATGAGCCCGAGGCCGACGATTAACGCAATCCCAACAAAACCAATTTCCATGTTCTCCTCCTGAACGTGAGAATTCCTATTTCGTCGCTGAAACAGCCACATTGGCCGGCTCAACGTACAGCTTCAGTCCTTCGACACGCAAGATTCGGACGGTCTCGCCTTCCTGCACGGCCCGCGCTGATTCAGCCCGCCACAGCTCGCCATGCACGCGAATCATTCTCTCCTCGCCCGCAGGCAGCGGCGCAACCGCGACTCCAAGCGAGCCAATCAACTCTTCCTTTCCCGTTGCCGTTTTCCAGCGGCGCGACCGCAACACCAGCCGCATCAGAACCACGGCCAGCACCGCGAAGGGAAGCGTGCCCGCCAGCGCCACGCCGATGCTCACTCCACCGGGCGTGAGCGGCGAGCGGATTAGAAAGATCGCGCCCAGAAACATAGACACTACTCCGCCGAGGGCCAGCACGCCATGACTTGGGGCTTTGGCCTCGAGTATGAAAAACGCGAGAGCCAGTAGGATCAGGAACACGCCCGCAAGATTGATGGGCAGAAAATTCATGGCGTACAGCGCGAGAATCAGGCAAATACCGCCGATGACTCCTGGAGCGATCACTCCGGGATGTGTGAACTCTGTGTAAACACCAAGAACACCGAGAATCAGCAGCACAAAGAAAACATCGGGCTCGACAATGCGCGCAAGAAACTTCTGCCTGGCCGAAAGTTCAAACGGTTTGCGCGCCGCATTCTTCAGCGAGAGCTTCACCTGGGCGCCTTCGAATCGCTTGATCGTCCGACCGTCCAGTTGCCGAACCAGCTCGTCGGGCGAATTGACGATCAGATCGATCATTTTCCCGTCCAGGGCTTCCTTTTCCGTGTAAGCGCTGCCTTCTGTGATGGCCTTCTCCGCCAGCGCCGGGTTGCGTCCGCGTCTCTCCGTGAAACTCCTCAGAAACGCCGTGGCATCCGCGTTGATCTTCTTTCGAAATGCATCATCAATCTGCATGGGCAGAAAACCACCGATGGCCATGACCGGTGTGGCCGACCCTGTATGCGTCCCCGGGGCCATCGCGGCGATATCCGCGGAAAGAAGAATATAAAAGCCCGCAGAGGCTCCTCGCCCGCCCGTCGGCGAAACATACACGGCGACCGGCACGGAAGAAGCAAGGATGTGCTGGATGATGTCTTGCATCGAAACGCTGAGCCCGCCGGGCGTGTCCATAGTGATCAAAACAAGTGCTGCGTGACGGCTCGCCGCATCGACAAGTCCTTCATCAATGTAGGTAGCCAGGATGGGATCGACTACGCCCTCGAGCCTCAGTTCAAGAACGAGAGGACTGGGCGAGTGCTCGTCCGCCGCGACCGAAGGCATCAAGAAAATCGCGCTGGCACACAGGACGTACAGCAGGCAGGAGATCACAACAAATTCGGCGCGCTTGGCATAAAAGGAGCGCTTCCTCTCATAGAACCAATCGCTCATAGCGCACCTCCTCCTGGTTTTTTTCCGTTTGGTTTGAAATTCTTCAAATGTTCAAGCAGTTGTTTGGCCTCAGCATAGTTCGGCGCCAGCTTTAGTGCTTTCTCGACTTCCGCTCGCGCGAGGTCCAGTTTTTTCTGCTCGAGGTATATTTTCGCCAACGTCGTTCGAACGACCGCGGAATCCCGCGCTTCCAGCGAAGCCTGCAACTCCTTGACAGCATCATCCATCTTGCCCTGGCGGCGGTCAATTTCCGCGAGCCCGCGGTGCGCTGCGGGGCTGCCGGGATCGGCGGAGAGAACGGCCCGAAATTCCTTCTCCGCGGCGTCGGCGTGTCCGGCGGAGAGCTCTTGCCGGCCGCGTCGCAGGCGTATCACCGACGTGTCGTCAGAAGAATCGGAAGCCGCGCTTGGGGCAGGCCCGGCCGATTCGATCTCCGCGCGAAGAGCCGTGACGTCGAGCTCGGTCTTGATGCGATTCAGCCGCGCCACCGTTTCGTTTTTGGCGTCCAGGCGAATCGCAGGGAGTCCGTTCGGGCCAAAAGTCTCGTTCGCCGTCTCGCGTTCCTGGTCCGCTTCAGTCTTCTTACCGGCCTTTTCCAGTGACAGGATCAGCAGCGCTCGATCCTCCGCGTTGTCCGGTTCGCGTTCCGCGGCTTCACCGAAATAACCTGCCGCCGTAGCGGCGTCATTGGCCTGTAGCGCAAGCAGACCAAGATTGAATGGATAGTCGTCATCGTCGGGATCCAGCTCGCCCGCGCGTCGAAGATCCGTTAGTGCCGCGGACGTCTTGCCCTGTCTTGCCCTCGCAATCGCCAGATCATTCAGAATTTCCGGCAGGTCCGCCCCGGCGACCAGACTGTTCTTCATGGCCTCCTGCAACGAAGTGAACACTTCCTCAGCATGGTCTGGCTGGCCGAGGAGAAGCTGGCAAACGCCCGTGGCGAAAACCGATTCCACATAGTGGTTGTGAGTTTTTGGCACTCGCGCGTACCAAGGAAGGGCGGAATCACAGTCACGACGCGCGAAATACGCCTCGCCCAGGGCGAAGTCCGGTTCCGGCCATTCCGGTTCGAGGCGCGCGGCTTCCCGCAGTTCGCGCAAACGAGCCTCATCTTCACTTGCCAGAAGCCCGCGAATGTAATGCTCAAAGGCATCGAGACGCAGCGGATGCTGGCGTTTCGTGAACTCCGCAAGACTCTGTGCATGGTTGTGATCGTTTGCGGAGAGCATTCGCCAAACCAGCCGGGAGTGTAAGTCCATGAGCGAATCCAAAGTACCGCTTTCTCGCAATGCCGGGAGCAATCGGGCTGGACTCACCTTTAAGATCCGTGACTCGATGGTGAGCGACGTGCCCTTCGCCGCGAACCGGCCAAATACCACAAAGTCCGCGTCCAGGTCTTCCCCAATATGGAGCATGGTCGCGCGGCTGAGTTTCGAAGAGCGGAGCAGGCCGTTGCGTTCCAATTCGGCAAGCCTGCCGGCGTGAGAATATACTTGTTCTCCGGCTGCCGACAGCCGCTGGATGGTTAGTTCCTCGAGGCCCTCGCCGAGCCAATCCAATCTTGGTGACGCTCCCGCATTTTCAAAAGGAAAAACCAAATAGATTCCCTGCTGATGAGCAGCGACCGAACCCGTGCGAGGGGATGGAGCAGATTTCTGCGGAGCAACCGAGGTGGTTCCAAAAGTGAAGGCGACGGAGAGGCGACGGAGAATAGGAATAGAAAACGCGCACTGAAGAAAGGGCGCTCCATGTCCGTTGCATTGTAGCAGACGCGAGGGCTCGTTTCGCGCCGGAGGTGCGCAGCGAGTCTGAAATCGTGGGACCGAGATCGGTTCAGGGTTGCGTGCTGTCGGTGGGCTTGGGAGCCAGAACTTCCTGTACCGCAGGATCCTTCAACACTGCCGCAAATGAGGGATCGGATTTCACGGCCGACAGCTCTTTGTAACCTTCGTCTTTGGCCTTTCGCAGATAAATCAGGCAACGCTCCAAGTTACCCGCCTCCGCGAACGACTTTGCAAGCAGGAAATAGAAACGTCCTCGGTCATTCACGGAGCGGTCCTGCAAAATCGACCCGTTCCTGGAGCTGTTGTGCTCGAAGAGCTGTGGATCCAGCGACAGCGCTTGACGGAACGAGGAGATGGCCTGCTCATATTTTTTGTCGCCAAAGTAGGCGTAGCCGAGGTTGCTGTGTAGGACGGCCATATCACTTCGAATATTGATCGCTTTTTGATACGCCTTAATGGCCTTGCCGTACTTCTTCCGCTGATACCAAATTGTCCCGATGTTGTTCTGCGCATCGGCATAAGACGGGTCAACCTTCGAGGCACGTTCGTAATACTTCAGCGCCGCCCCCAAAGCCGCCTGCTGGTGCAGGGCAATCCCAAGCTTATTCAAATACACCGGATTTTCAGGGTTCTGGTCGGCAAGACGCTTATAGGAAATTGCGGCTTCTCGATAGTCTTTGCGCGCCATATAAAGATCGGCAAGTTGTTCTTCGGTTAGCCCCGGCTTCACAACGATGACGGAAGACTCTGCCGGCGATTGTGGCTGCGCTTGCGCCACCCGCGGCGCCACCGGAGCACCTGGAGTCTCAACGAAAGTCTGTCCCGCGGAGGATATCGAAAGAGTGAGGAGGAGAACAACTGCAGGAAACGCCGTTTTGATTCTGATCATGGCGAATCTCCCTTCTCCGGCTTCGGCTTGGCCTTGTCGGGTTCCTTCTTCTTACCCCCAAAGATACCAAAAATCTTCTGTAAAGGATTCTTTTTCTTTTCGCCGGACTGCGCCGAAGGATCGGCAGGGTCCTGGCCGGTCGCATTGGGCGGCCGGTTTGGGTCGTAGGTCGTAATCGGCTTGCCATTTGCGTCTGTCTGAGGTGTTTTGGGTTCGCCACCAAAGACTCGCGAGAGGACGGAGCCCGCGGAAGTGAAGAGATTGTGGCCACCATGGAGTTCGCAGTATACGGTCGGTGCCGAGCCTGCTACATAGACCTCTTCCCGGGTCGTTGGACAATTGGCCGTCGCCAGCTGCAGGGTTTCCGGATCGATGAGCACGGATTGCACGCCGTCTGGCATCGTAAAATCCTTCACGTCCCGATATTGCGCGAGCGACGTGGCACGAATCATGAAGTCCGCCCAAATCGGAGCCGCCACCGCGCCACCCGTAATGCCCAGGTCACGATTGTCATCAAAGCCAATCCAGATCACGCACAGGAGGTTGGAAGTGAATCCAGCGAACCATCCGTCGCGGGACGTGCCGGTCTTTCCCGCCGCAGGCAGGGTGAAGCCGCGAGCGCGGACTCCCGCGGCCGTGCCACGGTTCATGACGTCTTTCAGCAGGCTGTCAACAAGAAACGTGACCCGTGGATCCAACGCCAGGTGCGTTTGTGGCGTGAACTTTTCGAGCGGTGTGCCATCGGCGTTGACAACGATGCGCAGAAACTGGGGCTCAGCACGGGTGCCCATGGTGGCAAAGGTTGTGTACCCAGCGGCGACGTCAATAGGCGTCATTTCGTAGGCACCGAGAGCGACCGCCGGCGTCGGCTGAATGTTCGTGCCGAGTCCCATTTTCCGCGCGACTTGCACGACCCGGCCGTAGCCAATGAGTTCGGCGACTTTGACGGTCGCGACGTTGAGAGAATTCGTCAGGGCGTCACGCACGGTGACGCGCCCCATAAATCTTTCCCCATAATTGTTTGGAGTGTATTCTTTGCCGTCGAATTCAAAAGTCGTCGGCTCATCGTCGATCGTCGTGGCGGGGGTGATGATGGGCTGCACACCGTCAACGGCATTGTCAAGTGCTGCGGCATAAACAAAGGGTTTGAACACTGACCCGGGCTGGCGGTGCGCCAGCGCATGATTGAGCTGGCTCTGCCCGTAATCGCGGCCGCCAATGACTGCTTTGATTTCCCCAGTCCGGGGATCCAGCGCGACCAACGCAACTTGCGCCTGCGGGATCGGCTCGCTACTTCCCTTCTTGGCCTGCTCGCGCCGCCACTTGTCATATTTCTTCGCTAAGAGCAAGTCCACATTCTTCATTCCCGCATCGACGGCGGCGGCGGCGGCGCGCTGCAAAGCGGGATCGAGGGTCGTATAGACCCGGAAATTCTCACTTAGCAGCTCGGTCTCGGAGTATTTGTCGAGCAGGTGGTCTTTCACCATGTCGATGAAGTAAGGCGCCTCACTCCCGGACGTTGATGTCCGGATAATCTTCAGCGGCGCGAGCTTTGCGTCCTTCAGATCTTCTTCATTAATGTATTTGTTGTCCAGCATCTGCGTCAGAACGCGATCGCGAGCCTGCACTCCACGCTCCGGGTGGCGGTCGGCCGACGAATAGTAATTCGGCGCGCGAATGATCCCCGCGAGGTACGCGCATTCGGACAGCGTCAGCTGCCTCAAATCCTTTCCGAAATAGGCGACGCTGGCCTCGGAAAACCCGCGAATGCCAAAGCTCCCGCGGTTCCCCAGATAAACTTCGTTGGCGTACAGCTCGAAAATTTGCTGTTTGTTGAAGCGTTGCTCGAGCTCGACGGATATCATGGCTTCGGCAAGCTTCCGCCGCCAATTGCGTTCGGTCGAGAGAAAGAACGTGCGCGCCACTTGCATGGTGATGGTGCTGGCACCCTGGTAATGCTGACTGGTATGTCGCATGTCGGCCCACGCCGCTCCCACGATGCGGATGAAGTCAAAGCCTCCGTGTTCGAAGAACCGCTTGTCCTCGGCGGAAAGGATCGCGTCTACGAGCATGACCGGCAAATCTTCATAGCGCACGGGGCGCCGCTTCTCACGCGCGCTGTCAAAAAGATTGGTAATGAGCTCCGGTTCGATTTCAGCGGCATCAAGTTCAGTTCCGCCGGCCAGTGGTTTGATGGATCGAATGCTCTTTCCCCGGAATTGTACCGCCAGAGCGTTGTTCCCCCCGAAATAGGAAAGCTTGGAGGGCCGGATATCGACCGTGTTCGCTTGCACCGTGAATTGGCCGATGGCATTTTCATCCTGGAGCGGGCGGTATCCCACGCGGGTGAGATATCCGGTCAGATCCTCCGGTCCCCAGGCTTGGCCTGCCGAGATATGTTCCGGCGCGGAAAAAATCTGCGTGCTGTTCTGCAGGACGTTGCCGGAGAGCCGCGCATCGATCATGCGCGAGTACTTCATGTAATAGTAGGTGAAGACTCCGCCGGCGATCAGGAAGACGGCAAAGACAGTGCCCAGGATCGTCAGGCCGATAGTCGAAGTGAAGAATCCCTTTTGAATGCGGATGCGCAAGTCTTAGCTCCCGAGGGCTGAACTCCTATTGTCTCGCAAGACCGCACTCTGGGAAAGACGGTATTGCCCGGCGCTTGGTTGCCGGCAAAGAATCGAAAACGGACAGCCGCGGCACCCCTACCTCAATAAAGGGCCTTATTCTCGCTGGACGGCGTGAAGTGCAGATCGAAGCGGTAAACTAGCAAATCAATCGGAACAGTATAGTCCATCGCAATCTTCACCACCCCGGTGTTGGAGACAATCTTGATTTCCTCTCGCTTGACGGGGACTTCCAGATCCTGCACCTCTTTGAAAATGATGTCGCGAATCTTCTCTTCGGGGTAACGATTCACGACCGCGAAGCGCGCCTGTTCCTGCATCTTATCCTGTAGCTCATAATTCTTAACGTAAGCGGGCACGATTTTGATAGCGGAGTAGATCGCAAACACGACGATCGCAGTGTAGATGATGGCCTTGAGCTTGCCCTCGCCACGTTCGCAAAGGCGGTGCGCCGGTGAGCGATCTCGGATGCCTTCAGAATGCACTAGGTTCATCTCCCCCGGTCCATTCGACGCATTATTTGTCGACTTCCTAAAACTAACATCCGCGCGAACCGGTGTCGAGAATTTGGCGAGGCGCATGTTCCCGGAAAGAAACAGGCCTAGTAGGCTCGCGCGAAGATCGCGCGCGCTGTGGCGGTCTGACCGCAGTAAACGCAAGTCCCGGTGCCACCAGACTGCTCTAGAGGGATACACCGCATGGTGGCGCGGGTTTCTTCCTTGATTTTGGCCTCACAATCCGCACTCCCGCACCAGAAGGAAAAGGCGAATCCATTCTCAACAGCCTTCTTCAGGTCGTCGTAGGTTTTGGCATCGTGCGTGTTGCGCTTGCGGAAAGCCAATGCCTTGTCGTGCAGCGATTGCTGGATTTCCGCCAGCAATCGCTCAATGGTGACGGGCAAGTCGGCTAACGAAGCACTGACCTTACCCTCTCTGCCGGGGCGGTCGCGGCGCGCCAGGACGGCGGCTTGGTTCGCGACGTCCTTGGGTCCAAGTTCCACGCGCAGAGGGACTCCGCGCATTTCCCAATCGTTAAATTTCCAGCCAGGACTATTGCCCTCGCGTTCATCGAGAGTGACCCGAATGTTAGCTTTCACAAGTTCGGACTTTAGCTTGCGAGCAGTTTCGAGGACCGAAGCCTTTTCTGCGTCTGTCTTGAAGATCGGGACGATGACGACCTGGTAAGGCGCAAGCTTGGGTGGCAGGATGAGGCCTTGGTCATCTCCGTGGACCATGATAATCGCGCCAACGACGCGCGTGGAGAGCCCCCACGATGTTGTCCAGCAATGCTGCAGCTGGCCGTTCTGATCGAGGTACTTGACCTCGAAGGCTTGGGCAAAATTCTGGCCCAGAAAGTGCGACGTGCCGGATTGAAGCGCTTTGCCGTCGCCCATCATCGCTTCGATCGCGAATGTGGAGTGAGCGCCGGCAAACTTTTCGGCCTCGGATTTTTTCCCCCGAATCACGGGAATTGCGGCGTCGTTGATGGCAAAATCCGCATAAACGTCCAGCATTTGCAGCGTTTCGGCTTCCGCCTCTTCGCGCGTGGCGTGAGCGGTGTGGCCTTCCTGCCAGTAAAATTCGAGCGTGCGCAAAAAAAGTTTGGTGCGCAATTCCCAGCGCACTACGCTGTTCCACTGGTTCATCAATACCGGCAGGTCGCGATACGATTGGATCCATTTGGACCACATGTGACCAATAATAGTTTCCGACGTGGGGCGGATGACGAGAGGCTCGGGGGAACGCCACGTTTTGATGGCCGGTGGCCTTGAAGCGCCGATCGAGCGCCTGCTGAATATTTTCCCACAGCGCCCATCCGTAGGGGCGCACGATCATACAGCCGCGTACCGGCGCGTAATCCGCGAGCTGCGCTTTGAGGACCAGTTGGTTGTACCACTCGGAAAAATCTTGTGCGCGGGTAGGAAGCTTTTCTTCGGCCATACAGCGGTTTGTCCGTTCCTCTCGGATGCAATAACTCAAGCTGAGTAAACTCAAAAGCGTATCGGACGCATGCATGTGTGTCAACGCGTGCACTCAGAAAGGAAGCGCTCTTCTCCTTCTTCTTGCGGGTCATTTCGCACGGCATTACAATGCCAATCGTTCTGCACGGGCGTTTTCCAGTTCGTGTCCGGCCAGCGATCTCTCTGAGGGAGAAACTACACCATGAAACGCATCGCCTTGATTTCTCTGTTGATTTTCTGCGCGCCGCAACTTGCCTCTGCACAAGACTGGGCTCGCGCGGCTCTCGAAAAATCTCCAAGGCACCGTGAGTGGGTCACCGTCAAGCACGATAACCGTTCGGTCGAAACATTTGTTGTCTATCCCGAATCCAAGAGCAAGACTCCGGTTGTTCTGGTTATCCACGAAATCTTTGGCATGACGGACTGGGTGCAGGATCTTACGCGTTGAAGATTCCCGCCTCGAACGGCAAGCTCTTCGTCAGCGGTTTTTGCTGGGGCGGCGGCCAGACCTTCCGCTTTGCAACGAATCGTTCTGATCTGGCGGCTGCTTTCGTTTTCTATGGCCCGCCGCCGGACAAGGATTCGATGGTGCGCATTAAGGCGCCGATCTACGGCTTTTACGCGGGGAACGATGCGCGCATTGGCGCCATGATCCCCGATGCGGTCGCGCAGATGAAGGCCGCGGGCAAGACTTACGACACCGTGACCTACGAAGGCGCAGGGCATGGCTTCATGCGCGCAGGCGAAGCACCCGATGCGAAAGAGGCAGACAAGAAGGCGCGTACCGAGGCCTGGGTGCGGTGGAAGAGCTTGCTCGCGAAATAGCGGCATGCAGCGATCGGCATCGACTGATGCGATCGCCTTCTTAAGATGCCTTCGCTTCCGCGTAGGCAGCGAATTCCTCGTACGTGCCCTTGAAGTCCTCGATCTTGCCGCCATGGAAATGCCAGATCCGTGTCGCGACTTCATCGATGACGTCGTGGTCGTGCGTCACGAGCAACACAGTCCCGTCGTACCGCTGCAACGCGATGTTCAGTGCGTTGATGGATTCCAGGTCCAAGTGGTTGGTCGGCTCGTCGAGCACCAGAAAATTCGGCTTCTGCAGCATCAGCCGGCAAAAAATCAGCCGCGCGGACTCGCCGCCGGAAAGCGCCCGCGTCGGCTTCAGCGCATCCTCGCCGCTAAAAAGCATCTGCCCCATCAACCCGCGCAACTCCTGTTGGGAAGCAGAGGGATCGAATTGCCACAGCCAATCGATCGCCGTCATTCCTTTGGTAATGGATTCGCCGTGATCCTGCGCGAAGTAGCCCACCGCCACTTCGTGTCCCCATCTCACCTCGCCGCCATCGATCGGAAATTGCTGGTCCTCGTCCTCGATGAATCCCGGCGCGTTGCGAACCAGCGACTTCAGCATCGTGGTCTTGCCGGCGCCGTTGCGTCCCATCAACGCGATTTTTTCGCCACGCACCACGTTCGCGGAAAAACGTGGAATCACCTCCAGATCCTCGTACGATTTCTCGACGCTCCGAATCTCCAGCGGGTGCTTCCCCGAATTCCGCTTCATATCGAACTTAATGTACGGACGCTGGATGTTGCTCCTCGCCAGCTCCGTCGTTTGCAGGCGCTCGACTTCTTTCTTCCGCGAAGTCGCCTGCGCGGAACGCGTGCCCGCTGAAAACCGCGCGATGAACTCCTGCAACTGTGCGATTTTTTTCTCGCGATTGGCGTTGTCCGCTTCGATGCGTCCGCGAATCTGCGTCTTGGCCACCACCATATCATCGTACCCGCCGATGTACATGATGATGGCCTCGTAGTCGATATCCGCGGTGTACGTGCACACGCTGTTCAAAAAATGCCTGTCGTGCGAGATGACGATCAGCACGCCTTCATATTCGCAAAGGTATCTCTGCAGCCAGTGCACGGAATCTAGGTCCAGGTTGTTCGTCGGCTCGTCCAGCAGCAGCGCCGTGGGATTTCCGAACAGTGCCTGCGCCAGCAGCACGCGGACCTTTTGCCCGCCTTGCAATTCGCCCATCTTTCGTTCATGGAGCTCACCTTCCACGCCCAATCCATCGAGCAGCACCGCCGCATCCGCTTCCGACGTATAGCCCCCCTCTTCACCGACGATGCCTTCCAGTTCCCCCAGGCGCATCCCATCCGCGTCAGTCAATTCGCCGTGCGGCTTGGCATACAGCGCGTCGCGCTCTTCGAGTGCTTTCCAGAGCGCCGCATTCCCCATGATCACCGTATCAATGACGCGGTATTCGTCAAACGCAAACTGGTCCTGGCGCAGTACACCCATCTTCTTCGGCCGCGTGACCGAGCCACTGGTGGAGTCAATCTCTCCAGTCAAGATTTTCATAAAGGTGGACTTACCGGCGCCGTTGGGCCCGGTAATGGCATAGCGGCGCCCGGCCATGAAGGTGCAGGTCACGTTCTCAAACAGGACCCGCGGGCCGAACCGCATAGTGATGTTGTTGACGGAGAGCATAACCCTCTAATTATAGCGCGAATTCGGCGCCCGCGC
>WNGK01001974.1_pt1 | contig 22078 bp, 20 predicted proteins | sample 5400601 | NCBI WGS metagenome assembly WNGK01 (sample SAMN13153376, study PRJNA577476) | soil metagenome | isolation source: 60 cm soil or saprolite under Garry oak tree replicate 1 | place: USA:California | collected 2016-06-15
GCCGGATTGGGCGGCGTTGCTGCGCGCCTGGCGAAGAGCGGAACGATGATCCAGATCACGCCGCAGATGCGCGTGCTGGTGGCGATCGAGCCGGTGGATGGACGTAAGGGTATCGATTCATTGGCGCAGCTCTGCCAAGAGAAGTTGGCAGAAGACCCTTTTAGCGGATGTGTTTTCGTGTTTCGAAGCCGCAGCGGGACGGCCATTCGTCTGCTTACCTACGATGGCCAAGGATACTGGTTGCTGCAGAAGCGGCTCTCGAAAGGTCGCTTTCGCTGGTGGCCGGAAGCCGATCAGCCAGCCAAAAGGCTGGAATCCTATGAAGCCCAGCTGCTGCTGGCCGCCGGCGATGTATCGCGAGTGCGTGCGGCACCGATGTGGAAGCGGGTTAATGGACCGAACTAGAAAACCCTCCAGAACCTTCTTGCCCCTTACGTTCCAAGAAAAACCCGTGCATACTGACGGACAGAATGGCCGAGCTGAGATATCGGGGCCGGGTCATCACCGACGCCCACCTCTTATATATACGCGAGATTATCGCCGCCCACCCGGAGGCGAGCCGCCGCACCCTATCGAAGAAGCTGTGCGAGGCCTGGCAGTGGCGGCAACCGAATGGCACCTTGAGCGACATGGTTTGCCGCGGTCTCGGCCCTACCATCAAGACACCCCTCAATCTGAAACTATCACCGGAAAATTATTGTGCGTAATCTTTCCGGACAAGCCGGCAAAGTATATTGCAGCGATGCGCGAGTTCAGGCTCCACTTTACCGATGTGGCGGCCGACCTGGAGCTCCAGGCAGAATTCTCAAACGCCGTCAAGCATGCCGCCATCACCCTGAGTCGGCCTGAGGCTATCGTATGGCGCCCTCAGCTCTACTTCTCCATCAGCTCGCCGAGATTGCGGGATTTGAGAGATTTGTGGTTCTGAGAAGCCGTTTCTAGCCCGAGGAAGGAAAAAATGCCAGGAGGCAGCTTGTGATTCTTTCCTCGCCTTTGCGTCCGCCCGCACACCATTCTTCGTAGGTAGGGATCTCTGGCAGCGGGGGCGGACATTGATCTCCAAGAGTCTGCTTTAATATCCCATAGGCGAGCGCTCTTCGTTTCTCCTCCCACGGCCGCCGCTTTTCGTACTGCTCTTTATCGACATTGTCCATTGCCGTATTCTCGGCGAGCAGCAACAAGGGGTCATTGGAATTTTTTCGTATCTGGATGTGCCTCTAGCCACCACAAACTAGAACTGCACTTGACCTCCCAGTTTTCCTTGGCAACAATTCTTATCGGAGTCCAATGTGAAAAATAGGACCAACTTCACTTGGAGCGAAATCCCCTACGGCACGTCTGACCTAAAGAAGGACTCGGCTTCGCGATATTCAACCGCGAGGGCTGACTCCTTACTGCACGGAGAGCATCTACAGTGCTGCATCAACGGTTGTGAAAGACTGCTCCCCAAACGGCATCGCGGAAGCAAGCCATGTTTCTGCCCAGAGCACGGCATAAGCGTGTCCAAGAAACCAACGTACATTTACCAGGATGCACAGCGCAATTTCATCATCGGGAAAGACATCGCAAGGCGCATCTCAAAAGTGGAAAAGTGGCGTCTCGGCTTCGAAACCAGCGAGGACGCTCTGAGTTGGAACGTCTTCGTCGGCCTCTTTGCCTTGGAGGGTCTAGCAGAGACATTCAAAGCATTGACGGGTACCCTTCGGCAGGTCAGCGGTTCAAGTCCGCTCGTCGGCTCTTGGTGAGTGATTGTGCGGATGGCGCGTGAAAACCCGGCGCGGTGCCTTGTCGCACGTCGCGGGAACGCGTGCCGGACGAGAAACGGATCGCCTTCCAGCTCGAATCCGAATGTGGGGGCTTTTGTGTCGCGCGCAAAAGAGCGCCTTCGTAACTCACTGAACGCGCTGAACGGCGTGAACGACGGAATTGACAGTCTCTGTGCGGGACGATAGTTGATAAGTTATTTGTTTGTAACAGCTAACCGTTAAATTTCCGCATGTTCATGCGGTAATTAGGAGGCACTCTTTGTTCTGAGAACCTCGGGGGGCACAATCTTCCCGATCCCATTTTGCTAAGATTGCAGGCTGTCCGGGGGAAATGAATGGCCAGAGGAGTTACGCCGCGGCGTCCGGGAAAGACGGGGCGTCACGAGGGAGCGGCGAAGTCGGATGGAGTTAGAACATTGGCCGCCGCCGACAAAATCCGTGAGTCTGTGGTTCCCCACCCTTTGAAAAACGCAAAGGGCGGGGCAGCCTCGCGTTCGAAAGGTGACAAATCGAAAAAGGCTTCCGGCACGGCTTACAATCCCAGGGCGCCGGAGCGAATCTCGGAAATTCTTCGCCGGCTCGATCAGCAATACCCTGACGTGACCTGCGCTCTGACTCACAAAGACGCGTGGGAACTGGTGGTCGCGACCATTCTCTCGGCGCAGTCCACCGACGTGCGGGTGAACCTGGTCACGCCTGAGCTGTTCAAGAAGTATCCCACGGTGCAGGACTTCGCGAAGCTGGAGCCCCAGCAGCTTGAGCCGGATATTCGCTCAACGGGATTCTTCCGGAATAAATCAAAATCGGTGGCAGGCGCGGCGCGCCGAGTGGTCAGCGAGTTCGGCGGCAAAGTTCCCGAGAACATGGACGACCTGCTCACCTTGCCAGGAGTCGCGCGCAAGACCGCCAACGTAGTGCTCGGCACCTGGTTTGGCACGGCGGAAGGGGTGGTAGTGGACACGCATGTCCACCGGATTTCGCGGCGGCTGGAGCTAACGAAGAATGCCGATCCCAGGAAGATTGAGCAGGATCTGATGGCCATAATTCCTCGCGACAAGTGGACTCTCTTCTCGCACCAGATCATCTGGCATGGGCGGCGGGTGTGTGTCGCCCGGTCGCCGAAGTGTGTGGATTGTCCGCTGGAGAACATGTGTCATGCGGATGATAAGACCTGGAGCACCGTAGACAAGCATAAGGGTGCGAAGGGGTAAAGATCGGCTTCACCCGCCGGGCCTCAAAGTCTGTTCACCACAGAGTTACAGAGACGCAGAGAAAAGCAGAAACAGCGAAGACAAAGAAAAAAGAAAAGCGCCCCTCAATTGCCTCATACCAGAACAATTCTTGGATGAAACAAAGTTCCGGCCACGCGAGTCGCAATTGCGATCAACTCGCGCTGACCACAAAACACTTTCACCTCACGGGCGCGGGAAAAATCAGACAGATTTACTGCCATGCCGTGGCGGATTTTGGCGGCAATCTCTTCCGTGGCGGTGACCGACGGCAGCAAGGGCAGAAGCTGGCGCGGGTGGACGAGGATGTTTTCAACTTCCCCGCTCTGAGCAGCCTTTTCCAGTTCCGCCAGCGTATGCGCGTCGTTCAATTGAAATTCGGCAACGGATGTTCGCCGGAGCGATTCGAGATGCGCTCCGCAGCCGGCGAGCTGTCCCATTTCATGCGCAATTGAGCGCAGGTAGGTTCCGGAGGCGACTCTCGCAGCAAACTGCGCGCGCGAATCCTCCAGCGTGGAAATCTCAAACTGTTTAATTTCCACGGAGACCGGTTTGAGCGAAACATGTCTCTTCTTGCGCGCCAGCTTGTAGGCGGGGACGCCGTCGATTTTCTTGGCGGAAAAAGGCGGCGGAGTCTGCTCGATCGTGCCCACGAATTTTCCGGCCATGTCGCGCACATGCTCGATCGTGAGAGCGGGCTCCTGCGGCTCCCCGACGGACTCGCCTTCCGCATCGTAGGTATCGGTGGCAAAGCCGAAGCGGATCATGCCGTCATAACTCTTTTCTGACGCCAGATAAAACTGCGCCAGCCGCGTCATATTGCCGAGAACGAGTGGCAACACCCCGGTAGCCAGCGGATCGAGAGTGCCCAGATGTCCGACCGCGCGCTGCTTGAGAATGTGCCGCACCCGCGCGACCACGTCGTGCGAAGTGAAGCCCGAAGGCTTGTCGATGATGAGGACGCCATTCATGAGAATTGAATCATTTGGTGAATGAGGGATTGAATCATTGAACGTGTTCTCGAGCGATGAATGGATTGGGTCATTGTAGAATGGCGAGTCGGCAAAACGGTTTACGGGTTGAATGATTCAATGATTCAATCCTCAATGATTCAATCCTATGTTCCCTATCCGCGACGACCAGCCGAGATTCAGCACGCCCTTCGTGAACTACTTTATTATCGCGCTGAATGTGGTTGCGTTTCTGTTTGAGCAGTCGATTGAGTATCAGGATCCGCGCGGGTACGTGGCGCTGATGTTTCAGTTTGGGGTGGTGCCGCGCCACATCACCCATGCGCTCGCGGGCACGGGACACGTCAGCCTGGCGGGAGCATTTCTTCCTATTCTAACTTCTATGTTCCTGCACGCCGGCTGGCTGCACATCATCGGCAACATGTGGTTTTTGTGGATCTTTGGGGACAACATCGAGGATCAGCTCGGGCATTTTCAGTATTTGGTTTTTTATCTGCTCTGCGGATTTGCGGCGGCATTTGCGCACATCGTACTGAACGCTGGATCGAATTTGCCCACGGTAGGTGCGAGCGGAGCGATCTCCGGGGTGATGGGAGCTTACTTGCTGCTTTATCCCCGAGCCAAGGTGTTGACGCTGGTGGTGCTGATCGTTTTCTTTACTTTCTGGTGGCTGCCGGCGTGGGTGTTCCTTCTTTACTGGTTCGCGCTACAGATTCTGAGCGGGGCGCAGACTATTCGCCAAGTCGGCCAGGAGACCGGCGGCATCGCGGTGTGGGCCCACGTGGGTGGATTTGTGGCGGGGCTGATTTTGATTAAAGTCTTTCCGGCGCGGGCTAGAGGGCAGCGCTACGCAAGCTGGTGAAAAGTGATTAGTGGCTAGTAGCTTCGGGGCTAGTGAATAGGTCCCGATGATTCAGGGGACTCTCATCTCCCTCGCAGGATGTCCAACCACCAAACACTACCCGCTAGCCACTAACCACTAGCCACTAATCACTGCCTCTATAATGAGGTCGTGAGCTCTTCTACTGCCAAGCAACTCGCCTCCGCGGACTTTCCTACGCGCTGGGGACGGTTTCGCATACACGGATTTCGATTGGAATCTGACGCAGGCGCCACGCCGGAAGAGGCGGTAGCGCTGGTGATGGGTGACATTCATTCCTCGCCGCCGCTGGTGCGCATTCATTCGCAGTGCTTGACTGGAGACGTGTTTGGGTCGCTAAGGTGCGATTGCCGGCAGCAGTTGGAACTGGCACTGTCTCTGATCGCCAGTGAAGGCGCTGGCATTCTGATTTATGAGCAGCAGGAAGGGCGCGGTATTGGGCTGATGCCGAAATTGCAGGCTTACGAGTTGCAGGATTCCGGGCTGGATACTGTTGAGGCAAATGAGCGACTGGGGTTCAGGGCGGACCATCGCGAATTTGCATTGCCGGCGGAACTATTGAAGGCGCTCGGGGTTAGGCAAGTGCGGTTGCTATCGAATAATCCGGACAAAGTTGCGGCGCTCGAGCTGGCCGGAATTGAAGTTGTGGAGCGGATGCCGTGTAAAGTGACCCCCAGCGTGCATGCGGAGGCCTACCTGAGGACGAAGCGGGAGAAGCTGGGGCATTTGTTGACGGAGGAGTAAATTGACTCAGCAGCTGTTGCGGGTCCTGTTCGCGCGAATCAGAACGGGCTTGAACCCTCTCGCGTTTGCAGCATTGGTCGGCACGCATAATCTCAGATTTTAGCTTACTGGAAAACTAACGTTTGATTCGCCAGAGCCAGCACCGCCCTCTTCGTAAACACTCGAATCATTTCGCGGCGGTATTCGGGGGTTAGGGCCGAAGTCGTAAGCGGCTTCGCGGTACGAGCGGCGAGTTCGCCGATCGCCTCGGCAGTGGCTTCACTCAGAGCGCCATTGAGCATGGAATCCAGTCCCTTGACCAGCAGCGGGGCGGGATTCACGGCTGTGATGCCGATGCGAAGGTCATCCACGTGGCCGTTGGATTTCTTCAGAGCCACGGCGACTCCGGCCAAGGGGTAATCAATCGATCCGCGAATGCGCAGCTTGCGATAGGCTCCGCGATATCCGGCTGAGACTCGGGGAAGAAAGACGCGCGTTAGCAGTTCATCCGGCTGCAACTTGCGATGAGTGGCGCCATCACCGGTGTAAAAGTCGCAGAGCGCAATTCTGCGCGCGCCGGCGGCGCTGACGATTTCAATTTCTGCGTCCAGACACAGCAGGGCGGGCGGTGTGTCGGCGGAAAAGGCTGCCCAGCATTTGGTTCCTCCGGGAGCCACGTGGCAGAGGTCGCCGTCTTTCTTGATGCAGAAGCCGCAGGACTTTCTCCATGCCAGCGACTGGTTGTACCACAGGCATCGGGTGTCCAGGCAGATGTTTCCGCCGATCGTGCCCATGTTGCGTAGGAGGGGAGAAGCGACGGCCTTAGCGGCTTCGACTAGTACGGGATAGTGTTGGCGCAAGAAACTGGAGCGCTCGATTTCTGCAAGCGTCGTCAGTGCGCCGATTTCAGTTCCCTGCTCTGTTTCGCGAATTCCTTTCAGCTCGGGTAGGCGTCGAATATCGAGAATATGTTCGGGCTCGAAAAGCTTCTGGCGCATGGAGGGGAGGAGGTCGGTGCCGCCGGCCAGGATGCGGAGGCTAGCGGAGTGCTCGGCCAGAAATTCCAGAGCATCAGTGAGGGTGCGGGGCCGGGCGAGTTGAAATTCTGCGAGGCTCATTTCTTATGAGGACAGCCAACACAAAATGATACAGAGAGTTGCCCGCGCAAAATGGGCGCGAGCCGGACGGGCGAGGGCGCCCGTCCCCACATAGTCCGTTGTTCCGCCTGCTGAGTCCGATCCGTAGGTTCTCATTCTGCGCGCACCGAATCCGCCGGATGCCTTTCGGGGCCTTTACGTTTAAAACACAACGCGCCGCCATGCTCGCGGAAATGCGTGGGCGCTGTGGGATCGACGCCTTCGGTTAGGTTCAGCGCCTTTGCGTTTTTCTTTGCGCGCAATGCGGCCAGCACGCGTTCGGGCGTAAACGGACACTCGTGCAGGCGGATTCCGACGGCGTCGTAAATCGCGTTGGCGATTGCAGGGATTGTTGCCGCCAGCGATCCCTCGCTGCATTCTTTGGCTCCGAAGGGGCCTTCGGGATCGATGCTCTCGACGATGATGGGCTCGACCTCCGGCGATTCGACCGACGACGGGCTGCGGTATTCGAGCAACCCGGGGTTCATCAAAAGGCCGCCTTTCCAGATCATTTCTTCGGTGAGTGCCTGGCCCATCCCCATCCAAACGGAGCCTATAATCTGGCCTTCGACGGAGACGGGATTGAGGGCGCGTCCGCAATCGTGCGCGGCCCAGACTTTGTGGACGGTGACTTCGCCGGTGTCTTCGTCCACGGTGACTTCGGCGACCTGAGCTGAGTAGGAATATGCGGGGGACGGGCCCACGCCTCCGCCTTTGTGCTTGCCGCCGCGGGCTTCGGGAGGAGGCGCGTAGGAGCCGGTCCCGGTTAGGGCGCCGTGGAAGTCGATGGCGGCGACTACGGCTTCTTCGAAAGTCAGGGAATCACGCGGGCCTTCGTCTTCCTCCTTGCGTTTTTGTTGGAGGGAGCCGCGGAGGATTTGGTTTTCGACGCGGCCGGAAGCGGTGGCTGATCCTGAGTCAAAAGCCCCATCCTTCCCAAAACCAGGGAAGGATGGGGCACCCTCGTGGTTGTTTTTAGAGACAACATCGTTCTTGAACACGAGTTCTTCTGGCGCGCATTGCATTCTCTTTGCGGCTGCCAGGGCAATTTGCTTCTTTACTTCTTGTGCGGCGCGGAGAGTGGCGTTTCCGGCCATAAAAGTCACGCGGCTGGAGTAGGAACCGATGTCGATCGGTGTCAGGTCAGTGTCGGCGGCGACGATTTTCACGCGCGCCAGCGAGCAGCCGAGGACTTCGGCGGCGATTTGCGCGGTCATGGTGTCCGAGCCTTGGCCGATTTCGGATGCTCCGGTATAGACCACGACTCCGCCATCGCGATCGATCTTGATGTTCACCGTCGAGTGCGGCATGTCGGAACGGATAATGGAATTGGCCGCGCCGCTTACGTAGTGGCTGCACGCGATGCCTAGTCCGCGCGATTTTGGCAGGTTGCCTTTGCGATCTTTCCATCCGGAGCGTTCGACAACTTTGTCGATGCACTCGGGCAGGCCGTAGCTCTGCACGCGCAGACCATTCACCGTGACACAGGGTGGCTGCAACAGATTGCACCGGCGAATTTCAGCGGTGTCGAGCTTCAGTTTCGCCGCAAGTTCATCGAGTTGGGACTCGAACGCGAACCGCACGTTCACTGTCCCGTGGCCGCGCATGGCCCCACAGGCAGGCTTGTTGGTGAGCACGCGATAGCCGTCGTACTGAATGTTGGGGATATCATAGAGAGCGCCGAGCAGGGCGCCGGAATAAAGAATAGTGACGACCCCATAGGAACAATATCCGCCGCCGTCCTGAACAACTCGCGCCTTCACGGCGGTGATGCGGCCATCGTTGGTGACGCCGGTCTTCAGGTCGATGATGGTGCGCGGGCGTCCGCGATGGGCCCAAAAAACTTCTTCGCGAGTGTAGGTGATCTTGACCGGAGCTTTCGCTTTGCGCGCGGCGATAGCTGCGATGATTTCTAGCGGGATAACTTCGCTTTTGCCGCCGAAGCCTCCGCCTACCAGCGGCTTGATCACGCGAATCTGCGACATTGGCATTTCGAGAACCAGCGAAAGTTTGTGCTGCAGGTAGTACGGCACCTGGGTTGACGACCAGACGGTGAGGCGGCCGAGTTGGCCTGTTTGCGAGTCGAGTTCGAACGATGCCAGCGTGGAGTGCGGCTCCATGGCAGCGTGGGTGACTTCATTGGCGATGAAGCGAGCTTCGGCGACGTGGTCGGCGGCGGCGAAACCTTGGTCGGGATCACCGAAGACATGGTGATAGTCCTTCTCGAGGTTGTGGGGTTTGTTGTCGTGGATCAGATCGCGCTCGGCTTTCATGGATTCTTCAGGATCGAAGTACGCGGGTAAGATTTCGTATTCGACTTCGATTAGTTCGAGAGCTTTTTCGGCAGTCGCTTCATCAATGGCGGCGACGCAGGCTATGTTATCTCCGACGTAACGGACTTTATCCAGAGCGAGCGCGTGTTCGTCGTGACCTACCGGGAGAATGCCGTAGGGATTGGGCGCATCTTTGCCGGTGACTATCGCGATCACTCCCTCAAGTTGCTCGGCGCGGGCGGCATCAATGCGCTTGATGCGGGCGTGGGGATGCGGGGAGTGCAGGATTTTGCCGATGAGCATTCCGGGGACGGAGAGGTCGTCGGTGTACTTGCCGGCGCCGGTGGTCTTGCCGGCAGCGTCAACCATGGCGATGGGCTTGCCGATGATGGAGAAGTCAGTCATAAATGGCCATGTGGGGACGGGCGCCCTCGCCCGTCCGGTCGAGCGCAGCTCGACATCGCCTTTCGCCAGTCACTGCAACGAAGATGGAATCGTATGTTTCAGCCAACTTGATAAATCTCCCTTGAAAGATACCGGTATGCTCCCAACCGCGCCATCTGAGCGGAAGAATCGGCCGAAGTACAACGCTCCGATCCGCTGTTTTGTGGAACTGTAAAAGATAACTGCGGAGCAAAGGTCTGGCATTCGCGAGTCCGCAGTCAGCCTGCTCGAGCTCATTGCGTCAATGAACTCGTCACGGCCCGACCATTCGTGGACATCTGTGATCGTGATCCGACACCACTTCTCCAAACTCTCAGGAGTCACCGAGACCGGTGGCTCGATTCGATCCGGCATGTGCAGGATGTCAATGGTCGCGCCCGCTCCGTTAGCGAGCGAAGTCGTGAGATCGCTCAGTTGCTTCTGTGCCCCGCTTTGGGATACGGCTGCCATCTGCGCACCCGCCATCGCGGTAATCCAAAGCAACACAAATCCGAGGATAGTACTGAAGGCGATAGGCTTAAGAACGGCGCAGGCGGTTTGCCACAGCAAAGAGACAGCAGGTTCCTCCACTCCGTTCGACCATCCCAAAGCGGATGGTCGAACTGCGGCCGGATTGACAGAGGTTAAGGTAGTGTTCACTTTGTTGCCGCCATTCCCTTCTGTTCAGCTTCTATTGCGGCTTTGATCGCCTCGTACATCTGGCTGTAGCCGGTGCAGCGACACAAATTGCTGCTTAGTGCAGCGCGGACATCTTCTTCGGTCGGATTGGGATTTGTCGCCAGCAGATGTTTCACCGTCATCATGAAGCCGGGGGTGCAGAAGCCGCATTGCGCGCCTCCCCAATCGCCGTAGGCTTTTTGGATTGCGGCCAGCGCGCCGTGCTCGCTCACGCCTTCGACAGTGGTGATCTCGTGGCCTTCGCAACTGGCGGCAAGCATGGTGCAGGAAAGCATGGGAGTGCCATCAACCAGCACGGTGCAGGCGCCGCAGGAGGAGTCGTCGCATCCGCGCTTGGAGCCGGTGAGGTCGAGCTCCAGCCGGAGCGCATCGAGCAGAAGCTGGTTCGGCTCGATGGCGATCTCGTACGAGCGGCCGTTGACGCGAAGTTCGATGAGTTGCTTTTTCATGAAAAACAGCCTCTAGCTCCTAGCTGCTAGCTTCTAGCGAACATTGGTTGCTAGAAGCTAGAGGCTAGGAGCTTCCTTTAATACACCGGCACCTTTCCATCCACCGTTCGCGACCAGGCATCGATTCCTCCGGCCATCGATTGGGCCTTTTCGAATCCCTGTTGGCGGAGCCATGCGGTTACGTTCATCGAGCGCACACCGTGATGACAATAGACGATGATATGCGCTTCTGGATCGAGTTCCTGATGGGCGCGGCTGGGAACGTCTCCCATCGGGATCAGGGTTGCGCCGTCGATGCGGGCGGTTTCGAATTCCCAGGGCTCGCGGACGTCGAGCAAAGTGAAGGTCTCTTTGCGCTCGGCGATAGTCTTCACATCTTCGGGAGTGATTTCGTAGTCCATTTGTTTCCTATTGCGACTGCGTAGCGACCATGATGCCGTCCCTGAAGGGACTCTGATCGTTGAGTTCAGCTTTCCCGGCACTTTCGTGCCGGGATTTCACAGGCCACCGCTTCGCGGCTCGAGCAGTGGGGCAGCTTAGGTTTGAGCCTTCGCACCCAATACCGTCGTCAAACTGGCTATCGCAGCCAGGGCCCACAGCGCCGTCGAAGCCATTCTGAGCTGACGCACGGCATGTTCCGTTGCGCTGGACCAGGCCGAAAACACGAAGCCCAGCAAAAAAATGAGCATTACCAAACCGAAGAAGATGCGCTCGCGCCAGCACAGGGTTTCCGTCAGCAGTCCAGTGATCAGAAACACCCAGACGGCATAGGTGAGCACCGTCCACCAGTTATGCGCCCATGAGTAATCCCCGCTGCTGAGGTGCGCATAAGAAAGGTAGGAGAAGTACGCCGACGCTACGGCACCGGCGATTCCCCACAGTTCGGTCCCGCACATTAGATGGGCGGACTTCCGGCGGGAGGCGTGTTTCAGCGCGTCTTGCTTCGGCACATCTCTCGGCGCTCCGCCTAGTGGCCCTTCCACTCCGGGTTTCGTTTCTCCAGGAATGCTCGTATTCCCTCCTCTGCGTCTTCCGTTTGCATCAGCTCATCGAGATAAATCTTTTCCGCCCGCGCTAGGCCTTTGTCGAAGTGTATCGAGTCCCAGGCATAGATTGCTTTCTTCGCTATTGCGAGCACGGCGGGATTCAAACTTGCGAGCCGATCGGTCAACTCGTTCACGACGGTTTTCAACCCGTCGTCTGCAGTGGAACGTGTTGCCAGACCGGCCTCGGCCGCCTGCTTTCCTGAGATCACTCTGCCCGTCAAAATCAGGTCTGCAGCCCGCTTCTGGCCAACCAGAGCGCTCAATGCGGTTGCGGCCACGGGCGGATAGCATCCGAGCTTGATCTCAGGGAATCCCCACTGCGCGTCTTCCGTGGTAATGATGATGTCACACACCATTGCCAGCTCCGCGCCCCCTCCCATGCAATTTCCTTGCACCGCGGCCACTGTGACTTTCTTACTACCAACCAAAGCCCGAATGACCGCGTGAAATCCGGTGAGCATGGCTGCGGCTTTGTCTGCGGTGTGCGCAGCCACTTCTACTCCGGCGGAAAAACTCTTTCCTTCACCCGACAAGATCACCACGGAAATGTCAGTGCGAGCTTCAATCTGGGTCAGTGCAGACGCAAGCTCGCGCATCATGGGAGGGTCAATCACATTCAGCGGCGGGTTGATTAGGGTAATTTGCGCGATTGGAGCGTGAAACGCCAGCGCCACTCGGGCCGTAGTAGTGCTCTTGGTCTTGGTCGCCATTCTCATACGGAAGCCACAAGCAGGTGCTGTTGGCTACAAATTGATTGCCGACTTCCTGGGCTCGCTGATCGTTTCCAACGGATCGCGCGCGCCTTCTTTTACTGCGATCCATTTCTTCTCATTGCCAATGATGTCGAGCAGCAACTTCTTATCCGCGGCGCTGGGCAGAAAGTCGCCTAACTGCTGCGCGTATGCTTTGTCATCGAGGGGCTCGCCGGTCTGCGGATGGAACTTTTGGGCAGCCCAGCGGCCGATGGCGCGATTGAACCTGATGTCTGGAGCGTAGAGCTTGGGCTCGCCCGGCTTCAGGACGTTGTTGAAACGTTCGATGAGGCCTGCAACCTCGTCGCGATACAACTGCCGGTTGTAATCGTTCAAGTCGTCAAGGTCCGCGGTCGTGTCGTTGGCGGGTTCGTCGTAACGTCCCTTGATGCCCCAAACATAGGCCCAGTGGGCGGAAGAGGAGTGGTCGGTACCGAACAGGTCGTAGGAACTGGAAATCCATTTGTTCAGATATTTTTGGATCAGCCAAGCAGGAATGATTCCCGCTTGCACGATGCGCCGCAGGCCGTCGTTGCCGGTGCCCATGTGGAAGGCTTCTTCGCGCAGCATGTACGACATGGAACGGCCGAGGGGCGCGAAGGCTGAATATTTCAACATCTGCAACTGGAATTTGCCGTCGCGGTCAACGAAGTCGGTGTAGGTAAAGAAATCCATCCAGTTGTCTACGTCAACATTGAAGGCACCAAGCAGGCGCTTATTTTCGAACGCACGGCGCTCGAGCATTTTCTGGGCTTCGACTTTGCCGGAGGATCCGAAGTGGTCAACCAGCAAGGCGCACATCTGCCAGCCGTGACGCATTTCCTCGATCATGACGCGGGTGATGGCTTTGCGGTCCCAGTCGGTCGGAGCGGCTTCAAACAGGTTGCGCTGCTGTTCGACGCTGGCGAATTCGGTGTCGCCTTGATAGACGATCATGTTAAGAAGGGCATCGCGCATTTGCTGGGTAGGAATTTGGCGAAGGTTCTCCCACTTGCGTTTGCCTTTGAAGTGGCCGAACTGGATTTCGTCGGTTTCGATGGCGCCGTACAGCGTGTCGAAATTGAAGCTGGAGATCTCGTCGCGATTGACGCCGATTTCTTTGCGCCAATCGTCGAAGAGTCCGACCCAATCGCTGAAGGTTCCGATTTTTGCTACTTTGCCGGGCATAAGACCAATACCTTAACCATAGAGGTCACAGACGATCACAGAGTAATTAGGCACTTAGTGCCCAATGCCGGCTGCGATTTACTTCGCCTTAAACTCCGCTGGGCGCTTCTCCACGTATGCGGCCAGGCCTTCTTTCGCATCTTCGCTCTGGAACAGCAACTGCTGGTTTTCGCGTTCCACGGCCAGGGCGGACTCCATCGGTATCTCCCAGCCGGTCTGCACCGCGCGCTTGATGCGGCCTACGGCTTTCGCGGCCTTGTTGGGCGGGCAGAACTGGCGCGCATATTCCATGATGTTTTCCATGAAGCCTTCGCGCTCGTAGATGTCGTTGATGATGCCGAGTTCCAGCGCTTCTTCAAAAGAGAACGTGTTGCCGGTGACCATGAGCTCAATGGCTTTACTCTTACCGACTAGCCGCGAAAGGCGTTGGGTTCCTCCGGTGCCGGGGAGGACGCCCAGGTTTACTTCGGGCAGGCCGATCTTGCCGGCGTCTTTGCGGGCGATACGAAGGTCCGCGGCCATGGCGATTTCTAGACCACCGCCGACGCAGTGTCCGTTGATCGCCGCGATCACCAGCTTGGGCGTGTGCTCGAGGCGGAGCAGCATCTCGTTGGCGTGCAGGCAGAAGTAATACTTGAATGTCGGATCGACGCTGGCCAGCATCTTAATGTTGGCGCCGGCGGAGAAAAACTTGTCGCCCGCGCCGGTAAGCAGGATGACGTAGGCATCATTGTCCATGCGCGCTTTCAGGATGGCTTCGTCGAGCTGACGATTCATTTCGTAGGTGTAGGTATTGGCGGGCGGATCGTTCATTTCAATCACGGCTACGCCGTTTTCCAGGCGATAGTTGACGAGTTGCTTGGTGGCTTGGGTGGGTGGGTTTAGGACGGTCGCCATTTGTTCCTCCTGTTGCGTTAGGCGGAGTGAGATGCCAGTGCAAGCGAACAGCAGGTTCCTCGACTCCGCTCGGAATGACAAAGCTTAATTAGTGCCACCAATTCCTCTAAAGAAAATATTCCCCATCTCGCGCGCTAAACGCTCGGCCCGGCCATCTTGACGCGGGTTGTACCAGGTATAAATCCAGTTCATCATGCCAAACAGCGACAGCACAGCGGTGCGACTGTCAAATTGTAGTCCCTTTTCTTTGCGGTAGCGGTTCAGTAGGTCGCGGCAGATCCGGTAATAGTCGCGCTTGATTTCCGCGACTTCGCGGCCGTAATCGCCCTCCAGCGCCTCGTCTTCGTGCGACAGCACCTTCATTGCCTGCTGGTGCTCGAGAAAATATTCCAGGTGATTCAAAATGAAGGCGCGCACTCCCGGCTCGGGATCGGAAATGCCATCGAGCCGTTCATGTAGCCTCCCGAGGATAGTTGAGAAAGTGTGCTTCTGGATCAGATAAAGTAGTCGCTCTTTCGAGCCCAGGTAGTGATACATCCCGGCCAGCGACATACCGGTGGCGCGCGCGATGTCGCGCATGGAAGCGCCTTCGTATCCTTTGTCGCAGAAGACTGCGGTAGCGTGATCGAGGATTTTACTGAGTTGCGGGCTGGGATGTGGCGTGGTAGCGCGAGGACGCCTTCTGTTTCGTAAGGCGATTTGCCGAAGACGGGCGTGGAGATCCATAGTCGGTTCGAACGTTCGTTCTAAGTGTAAGGGATTTCCCAGAATGCCGCAAGGATCGGGCACCCGTATGGCAAGCTAGTTCCGAATATCGGCAAGCAGGCGCTCGACTTCGCCCTTCAAATCGCTGGTGAGCGGAAGCAGGGGAAGGCGAGGCGGGCCCCCGTAGTAACCGTTGAAATCCATTGCGTATTTGAGGCCGGGGACGCTCAATCCACTGGCGACGCGCTGGGCGGGGTGCAGAATGCGTTCCTGTTTCAAGGTAGCAAGATTCTTGCCGCCTTCTTTCCAAGCGACATAAACTTCGTAGCAGGCGGTCGGAGCCGGGCAGGCGAATGCGAGGATTGCACCTACGGCACCCGCATCCAGAGAAGGGTGCAGCTTTTGGGCTGCGCCGACCAGAATCTGGAATCCGACTTCTTTCTGGCGCGTCTTTTTTCCTCCGACCACAGTAATTGCGGAGGATGACGGGGTGGACGGGCGAGACCCCTGTCGCTCTGTATCAATTTTGGCGTCACCTGCCAGCGCGGCTACCTGAATCAATTCCCCGCCCTGCCCGTTCCCGGACCCGGCCGGCTTCAGCATGCGAGGGGTAACGGCTGCAAACGTTTCGGTTACGGTCACGCTGCGCTGGATGTGACGGGTTGCCTCAGCCATGCGGCGGACTTTTTCAACGTCGCCGCTGGATTCCTTGATGCCAATGATATTCGGATGCTGGGACAGTTCCGTGACGAGTTCCACAGGAATATCGTAATTGGTGAACGGCGGAACGTTATAGATCATCACCGGCAAGGGCGAGCGGTCGGCGACGGTACGATAGAAGGCAAGCATGTTGGGCGCCTGCATCTGCGAGCGATAGAAAAAAGGGGTGCGCACCAGAGCAATGTCGTATCCAAGGTCGGCCGCGTACTCGGTCAGGCGCAGGGTTTCGAGCGCCGACTCGGCGCCCGTCCCAGCAATGAGCACTTTGTGAGGCGAGCAGGCTTCGCGGGCCGTCTTCAACACCTGCCGGCGTTCTTCATCGGAGAGCATTACGGCTTCCCCGGTCGAGCCGAGAACTGCCATCCCCGCGACTGGGGTCTTCGAATAGCGCTCCACGTTGTGCTCGAGCTTTTTGAGGTACACACGTCCGTCGGGATAGAAGGGCGTCGTGATAGGCGGGAAGATTCCGTGGAGGAGCATTGGAGTCTTCTTAGGATATCAATTCGGCGGGCAGATCGTAGGAATCACTTCCCGTTTGTTTCGCCGATACACACGAAAATCCGCTTCATCCACCGTGATGACAGAATGTCTGGGATAAAGCTCACTCATGCGGATGAGACACAGGTCCGCTAGGTTGGGACGCCGGTCTTCGTAGCGTTCGGCAAGCTCGCGTAGTGCTTCCAAGTGGCGCGAGCAATCGAAAGCCACGCGAATGACGCCGCGCTTCAGCATTTCCAGAACGTGAATGCTCGATTCCAAATGGAAAGCAGTTTCCGCAAGCACTGCTTCGCAGGTAAGGAGCGGCAATTCGACTTGCCCCGCAAGGCACTTTGCCCAACGATGATGCTCATCGTCCCGCCTTAGCAGGGCGACCAGATAACCTGTGTCCGCGATGGCGTGCATGCTAGTCGCGAGAGAACCCCTTGCGAGATGAGACGTTTCGCGGCCCGCCCTTAACGAGGCCGGCAAACTCCAGCAAAGGACCGCTTCCCTCCTTGGAGAGGGTTGTTTCCAGAGATTGACGAACGAGCCTCCCGACAGGGATGCCGGTGCGGCGGGAGGTTTTTTTCAGCCATTCCAGCATCTCTTCCGGAAGGCGAATCGTGAGTGTGTTACTCATAATGCAGGATTGTAACACGTTGACCAGCGGAACGCACCCGCGGCCCTCCGTCGGCAACGCCTTTTGTGGCGCCACAATCCAGTCGCGAAGGGGCGCAAGATTACAGCCCAGGGCGTAAGCCGTGAGTCAGCACGACCATGAAGCTCCAGCCCCGAAGGGGCGAAGTCCAAGAACCCGTGGTCGCCGGTCGCCTATTACAGACGGTTCGAGGCGTTCTCACGACGCCGACTGAGTTCAGTAAGAATGCCTTACTGCACCTCGAGGAGCACTGGCGCGGTAGGGGTCCTTCGACTTCATAGCCGATGCGAATTCGCGCGTCGGCCACTGCGCTCAGGATGACAGGGTTTTGGAGATCCGATCCGCGTGGAGATGCTGGAGAGCCTTCACATTCACTTCCCCACGCTGCAATGCCGCAATCCCCTCCGCGGCGGCGCGGGCGGCAGCTAGTGTCGTGATCGTCGGAATGCGCGCTGTGACCGCGGCGCGGCGGATGGCCTTTTCGTCGAAGAACGGGTCGGGGCCTTGCGGAGTGTTCACGATTAACTGAATGCGGTCGCCTTTGATTAAGTCAACCACGTTGGGACGGCCTTCTTTTACTTTGTACACGCGCTCAACTGTCATGCCGGCCTCTTCAAGGACGTCGGCGGTGCCGGCGGTGGCGACCAGTTTGAATCCCATGTCCACGAATTTGCGCGCGACGTCGGCAACGTGCGGCTTGTCGTGGTCAGTGACACTGACGAAGATGCAGCCTTGCGTTGGCAGCTTTTGTCCGGCGGCGATTTGGGCTTTGGCGAAGGCTTCGCCGAAATTGTCGGCAACGCCCATGACTTCTCCGGTGGACTTCATCTCGGGCCCGAGAACGGTGTCCACGCCGGGGAATTTGTTCCAGGGGAAGACCGGGGATTTAACGTAGTAGAAGGAGCCAGTGTCGAGATCTTTTTTCTGGTCGATGTACTCCGGGAGGAACTCGCGAAGTTTGCGGCCCGTCATCAGACGGGCCGCAATTTTCGCCATGGGAATTCCGGTGGCTTTGGAGACGTAAGGCACGGTGCGCGAGGCGCGGGGGTTGACTTCGAGAACATAAACTTTTCCGCCATCATGCCCGTTGCCGGAAATGTACCCGGAGCGCGGAATGGCGAACTGAATGTTCATCAGGCCGACAACTTTTAGCGCCCGCGCCAGCTTGAATGTGTACTCCCTCATGCGTGCGAGCAGGTGGCCGGGAATATCCACCGCGGGCAGCACGCAAGAGGAATCGCCGGAGTGGATGCCGGCTTCTTCGATGTGCTGCATGATACCGCCGATGACCACGTCTTCGCCGTCAGAGAGCGCATCCACGTCAACCTCGATTGCGTCTTCGAGGAAATGGTCGATGAGCACCGGACGGTCCTGCGAATATTCGACGGCCTCTTTCATGTAGCGGACGACGGTTTCTTCGTCGTAGGCGATGACCATGGCGCGTCCGCCGAGCACATAAGAAGGACGGACCAGCACGGGATAGCCTATTTTGGCGGCTCCGGCCACCGCCTCTTCGAGCGACGCAGCCATTGCGCCAGGCGCCTGCGGAATGCCGAGTTCATCGAGCAGCTTGCCAAAGCGTTTGCGATCTTCCGCGAGGTCAATGTACTCCGGCGCGGTGCCGATGATCTTGACGCCTGCGGTTTTCAGAGGGAGCGCAAGATTCAGCGGAGTCTGTCCGCCGAACTGGACGATTACGCCGACCTCGGCGCCGGATGCGGACTCGTGCTGGCAGATGGCCAAAACATCTTCGATGGTCAGCGGTTCGAAGTAGAGGCGGTCGCTGGTGTCGTAGTCGGTTGAAACCGTTTCGGGATTGCAGTTGACCATGATGGTCTCGTAGCCGTCTTCGTGCAGCGCGAATGAGGCGTGACAACAGCAGTAATCGAACTCAATTCCCTGCCCGATGCGATTCGGCCCGCTGCCCAGGATGATGACTTTTTTCTTGTCAGTCGGAGCGGCCTCGTCTTCTTCTTCGTAAGTTGAATAAAGATACGGCGTGTAGCTTTCGAATTCGGCGGCGCAGGTGTCCACGCGCTTGTACACCGGTTGGACTCTGTGTTTCTTGCGGAGATGACGAATTTTTTCCTGATCGCCTTTGCCGCTCAATCGCCAGGTTCCGGCTAGACGGCCGTCGGAGAAACCCATGCGCTTGGCGTCGCGCAAAACTTCGGTCGGCACGGACTCGATGGGATGCTTCTCTACCTCAAGCTGCATGTCATTAATTTCTTTGAGTTGGTAGAGGAACCAGGGGTCGATGCCGGTCATTTTGGCAACTTGCTTGACGGTGTGTCCCTGGCGGATGGCGTAGCGGATGTAGGAAAGCCGCTCAGGATGCGGCGTAACCAGGCGCTGAGTAAGAATCTTAGGCTCGATCTTTTCCGAGCCGACGCGCTTGCCCGTATCGAGGGCGCGAATTCCTTTCATCAGCGCTTCTTTGAATGTGCGGCCGATGGCCATGACTTCGCCGACCGACTTCATCTGTGGACCGAGGCTCTCGTCGGCGCCGGGGAATTTTTCGAATTGCCACTTGGGGATTTTGACGACTACGTAATCGAGTGTTGGTTCGAAGCAGGCAGGAGTTTTGCGAGTGATGTCGTTGGGAATTTCGTCGAGCGTATAGCCGACGGCGAGTTTGGCGGCGATCTTCGCAATTGGGAATCCTGTGGCTTTCGAGGCCAACGCTGACGAACGCGAAACGCGCGGGTTCATTTCAATGACAACCATGCGTCCGGTGGTGGGATGGACGCCGAACTGGATATTCGATCCGCCGGTCTCGATTCCGATTTCGCGGATCACTGCGATGGCGGCGTCGCGCATGGCTTGGTATTCGCGGTCGGTGAGAGTCTGCGCGGGGGCGACGGTGATGGAGTCGCCGGTGTGCACGCCCATGGGATCGAAATTCTCGATCGAGCAAATGATGATGACGTTGTCTTTCAGATCACGCATCACCTCGAGCTCGTACTCTTTCCAGCCAAGAACGGATTCTTCGATCAGCGCCTGATGTACGGGAGAGAAATCGAGTCCGCGGGCGAGCACTTCAAGCAGCTCTTCGCGGTTGTACGCCATGCCTCCGCCGGAGCCGCCGAGGGTGAAGGACGGGCGCACGATTACGGGGAATCCGATCTTCCCGGCAAACTCGAGGCCATCCTTAAGATTCGTTACCAGCGCGGATTTCGGCACGTCGAGACCGATGCGCTGCATCGCATCTTTGAAGACGAGGCGGTCTTCGGCTTTGTTGATGGCGTCAATGTTGGCGCCGATCAGCTTCACGTTGTATTTCTCAAGCACGCCGCTTTCAGAAAGTTCGATAGCGAGATTGAGCGCGGTCTGGCCGCCGACGGTGGGCAGAATGGCGAATCCGCCGCCGGGCGAAAGCTCGCGCTCGACGCGAATGATTTCTTCCAAGTACTCGCGGGTGAGAGGCTCGATATAAGTGCGGTCGGCGAACTCAGGGTCGGTCATGATAGTGGCCGGGTTCGAGTTGGCCAGCACGACTTCGTATCCCTCGGCCTTGAGCGCCTTGCATGCCTGGGTGCCCGAGTAGTCGAACTCGGCGGATTGCCCAATTATGATGGGCCCGGAGCCGAGGATCAGGATTTTGGAGATGTCAGTTCGTTTTGGCATTATTAAGTTTTCGTTTTACGACATCAAAAAGCGTACGTGTCGAGGCCGCGATGTGCTATCACATCAATCCGAGTCTTCAACCATAACGTCTCGACAACCATCAGCGTAGTACTTGACCCACAATCGTCGACCCAGACCTTGCGATTCCGCGGCAGTAACCTGAATGGCCATGGCGTCGCTCAGTGAACGAGAGCCGGCAGGAACTAGCCAATATCTTCCGGGGCGATTCTCTTCTCATAAGCGCCTCTAGACCGTGCCTCTTGTCGGTCAAAGGTGATCGCCGTATGTAGCGCCAGTCTCATTCGACTGCAGGGTTGGCCGGCGTTAGTAATTCGGGCATTCAGTGATGTCGTAGCAATCAGAACTGGTGGCTGCTCTTCCTGCCAGCACCCAAAGACCGGGATCGACATCCCTAAGAGCAAGGCTCCCGTCAATATGCCAGCTCTCTTCATCCCTTCCACTCCTCCATCATCTTCACAAAATCTTTGAACAAATAATGCGAGTCGTGTGGGCCGGGGCTCGCCTCCGGGTGGTACTGGACGCTAAACAGCGGCAGGTTGCGGTGGCGCAGGCCTTCGAGCGTCTGGTCGTTCAGGTCCATGTGGGTCAGCTCGACTTCAGATTGCGGGAGCGAGTCGGGATCGACAGCGAAGTTGTGGTTATGGGCGGTGATCTCGATTTTGCCCGTGTTCAGTTGCTTCACCGGATGATTGCCGCCGTGGTGTCCGAATTTTAGTTTGAAAGTTTTGCCGCCGAGGGCGATGCCGGTTAGCTGGTGGCCGAGGCAGATTCCGAAGATGGGTTGGCGTCCCATGAGGCGGCGGATGTTGTCCACGGCGTAGGTGCAAGGCTCGGGATCACCGGGGCCGTTGGAGAGGAATACGCCGTCGGGCTTCAGCGCGAGAACGTCTTCGGCGAGAGTCTGCGCGGGGACGACCGTGACTTTACATGCTTCACTGCGTAACTTACGCAGAATGTTGTGTTTGATGCCGAAATCATAAGCTACTACATGAAATCGCGGTGGCTCGTCCTTTACGCCGACAACTTCGATCGGTTCGTGCGAGCGCTCGCCGACTTCCCAGACGTAGGGGCGATTCGTCGTCACGACTTTTGCCAAGTCCAGGCCGTCCATCTTCGGAATTGAGTTGGCCTTCGCAATCAACTTGTCGGCGTCAGTTTCAATTGTTGAAACAACGCCGCGCATGACGCCGTGGTCGCGTAGATGGCGGACCAGAGCGCGGGTGTCAATGTCGGCGAGAACGGGAATCTTGAACTGTTCGAGAAATTCTTCGGTCACTTGCTGCGAGCGCCAATTGGAGCTGACGCGGGAGAACTCGCGCACGATCAGTCCTTCTATATAAGGACGCGTGGCTTCGTTGTCTTCGGCGTTGGTGCCGTAGTTGCCGATTTCAGGATTGGTTAGAACGACGATCTGTCCGGCGTAGGAAGGGTCGGTGAAAATTTCCTGGTAGCCGGT
>WNGK01001975.1_pt1 | contig 22072 bp, 20 predicted proteins | sample 5400601 | NCBI WGS metagenome assembly WNGK01 (sample SAMN13153376, study PRJNA577476) | soil metagenome | isolation source: 60 cm soil or saprolite under Garry oak tree replicate 1 | place: USA:California | collected 2016-06-15
TGGCTCGTCATCTCGTCGACCTGCTTCTTGAGGTCGGCCATCTCCGCCTCGCGCATCGCCTCCTGAAATTGGCTTTGGAACTCGGAGGCCATGCGGCGCAGCTTGCTCATCCACTGTCCGAGCGTGCGCAGCACGGTCGGCAGCTCCTTCGGCCCGATCGCAATCAGCGCGACGATGCCGATGAGCAGGAGCTCGCTCCAACCGATCTCGAACATGGAGGCTTCAACTCCGAGAGGCGCGCAATGCGCAGGCCCCCCTCCGATCCACGCGTCCGCAGGGTTGTTGCCGCGGCGTGCAGCCGCTCAGCCCGCCTTGCGCGTCTCGGTGACGGTCGCCGTTGGAGCGGGCGCTGGCTGGTGGTCGATCGTCTTCGGGTCGGTCTTGACGGGCTCGGTCTCGGCTTTTTCTTCCTCCGTCAGCCCTTTCTTGAACGACTTGATGCCCTTGGCGAAATCGCCCATCAGCTCCGAGATCTTGCCGCGCCCGCCGAACAACAGAAGGCCCACGGCCAGAACCAGAATCCAGTGCCAAATGCTCATTGAACCCATGCGCAAATCCTCCGCATCGACGAGGCCGCACGCCCGTCTCGTCTCTCGGCTTTGACCAGAAGCTAGGCTCCGCGCGCGGCAAAAACAAGGACTTCGCCCGCGCGCATGCGCCAGCGCGCGGCTGCAATCGCGGCCTTGAGGCCGTGGGAACCGCGGAGTTCAGCGGCGTTTGGCCGCGTTAACTCAACCGATCGTGTTCCGGCCCGCACGCCGCAGCGCGGCGTCCCGCATGCGCCTACACGGCGCCTCACTCCTCGCTGGTGCGCTCCGGCGGCGGCGCAAGGCCAAGGTCGCCGGGCTCCAGCGGATCCTCGTCATCGCGCAAGGCTTGGTCGTCCGACGGCATCGGCACCGAGAAGCCGGGCGGCAGCCGCCCGTCGAGCAGGCCGGAGCCCTTGAGTTCCTCGAGCCCCGGCAGGTCGCCCACCGCATCGAGCCCGAAATGCGACAGGAACGCCTCGCTGGTGCCGTAGGTCACCGGGCGGCCGGGGGATTTACGTCGCCCGCGCGGGCGGATCCAGCCGGTCTCGAGCAGCACGTCGACCGAGCCCTTGGAGGTCGTCACCCCGCGGATCTCCTCGATCTCCGCCCGCGTCACCGGCTGGTGATAGGCGATGATGGCGAGCGTCTCGATTGCCGCGCGCGAGAGCTTGCGCGTCTCGACCGTCTCTTTGCTCAACAGCCAGGAGAGATCGCTCGCGGTGCGGAAGGTCCACTTCCCGCCGATCCGCACGAGATGGACGCCGCCCGTGGCGTATTCCTCCTGCAGCCGCAGGAGCGCCGCGCGCACATCGACCCCTTGCGGCAGCCGCTCCGCCAGCGACGCCTCGTCGAGCGGCTCGGCCGAGGCGAACAGCATCGCCTCCAAGAGCCGTAGCTCTTCGTCTCGCACGTCGCACGCATTGTCCGGCTCATCGTCCGGCATCACCACTTTCAACTTCGGCATCGCTGGGCCTCCTTTATCCCTTGCCGTCCGCCGGCGGCGCCGCCACGCCGCCCGCATCGGCCACCCCATTTTCAGCCGGTTGGCGCTTGCGCACGTAGAGCGGCGCAAATGCCCCCTGCTGGTGCACTTCCATAACCCCCTCGCGCACCATTTCGAGCGTGGAGGCAAAGCTCGACGCGAACACCGTCGGCGCGAGCGACGGCTCGACCACGTACGAGATCAGAAATTCGTCGAGCCGCGCCCAATCGGCTGATTGGCCGATCAGCCGCTCGAGTACTTCGCGCGCTTCGGCCAGCGACCAGACGGTGCGCTTGACGAGGCGCACATGGGCGAGTGCGGTCTTTTGCCGTTGCTGCGCGTAAGCCGAGAGCAAATCGTAGAGCGTCGCGCTATATTGCGGGTGCTTGATGTGGGCGATCGGCTCGGGCTGGCCGCGCCGGAACACGTCGCGATCGAGCTGCGCGCGGCCAAACAGGCGCTCGGCGACGTCGCGGATGGCCTCCAGACGCTTGAGGCGCAAGGCCAGCGCGATCGCCATATCCTCGGCGCTCTGACCCTCCGGCGCGTTCGCTTCCGGCAACAACAGGCGCGACTTCAAATAGGCGAGCCACGCCGCCATCACGAGATAGTCGGCCGCCAGCTCGAGTCTGAGCTTGCGCGCCTCCTCGATGAAGGCGAGATACTGGTCCGCGAGCGCCAGGATCGAAATTTTGGCGAGGTCGACCTTCTGCTGGCGGGCCAGCGCGAGCAAGAGGTCGAGCGGCCCTTCGAAGCCCTCGACATCGACCACCAATGCCGGCTCGCTCGTCGCCCGCTCCACTGCGAGGTCGGCTTCGAATTGGATCTCGTCGGGGTTCATGAGATTGCCCTCCGGGCACTCGCACCGGCATCCATCAGCGCCGTCCATTCGGCGCGCAGCGCCGCAAAATCATGCTCTAAGACTAGCCCTCGCCGCTTAAGCGCGGCCTCCGCCCGTGCCGCGGCTTCGCCGGCGAGCACGGGCACGGCGGATGCCACCGCCCGCATCTCATCGAGCTCACCGTTGCAATGGAGGACGACGTCGCAGCCCGCCGCTATCGCCGCGCGCGAGCGCTCCTCGATCGAGCCGGACAAGGCCCCCATGGAGATGTCGTCGCTCATCAGCAGACCGCGAAATCCCAGCCAGTCCCGAATCACATCCCGGACCAGAGTGACCGAAGTCGTGGCCGGAGCAATAGGATCGATAGCCGTGTATACGATATGGGCGGTCATCCCAAGCGGCAGATCAGAAAGCGGCCGGAATGCGGCAAAATCGGTGGTCCTGAGCGTTTCGCGGTCGGTCTCGACGATGGGAAGCGCGCCGTGGCTGTCCGCCGTGGCACGGCCATGCCCGGGAATATGCTTGAGCACCGGCAGAACCCCACCGGCAAGGAGGCCGTCGGCCACCGCGCGCCCCAGCAAAGCAACCTTCTCCGCGGTTTCCCCATAAGCCCGGTCGCCAATGACGGAGTTGGCGCCGGCGACGGGCACATCGGCGATCGGCAGACAATCCACGTCGACGCCGACCGCCGCGAGATCGGCGGCGATCAGCCGGGCGCCGAGATATGCGGCCCTTATCCCCTCGGCAGCGTTGCGGTCGTAGCAGCAGCCATAGGCGGCACCCGGCGGATAGGTCGGCCAATGCGGCGGTCCGAGGCGCTGGACGCGGCCGCCTTCCTGGTCCACGAACACGGGGGCATCGCGCCCGACCGCGTCGCGAACCGATGCCGTCAGGCGGCGCACCTGCGCCGGCGTGTCGATGTTGCGCTGGAAGATGATAAACCCCCACGGCTCGCGCTCGTGCAGGAACGCGCGCTCGTCGGGCGTCATGGTCGTACCCGCAAGGCCGGTAATGAAAGCGCGTACCGCCATCGGCGCGGATTAACCCGCGCCTGCCGCGAGGGTCAGGCGCAACTCAGTTGTTCGGAACCACGCATTGGCCGCCGGCAGCCTTGTAGCTCGCGCAGAACTGGCTCGCCTCTTGGGCCGACGCAAAAGGCCCAACCAAGGTCCGGTAGAAGACCCCCTTGCTGCCCAGATCCGCGCGGCGAATGATCGGCTGCAGACTGCTAAGCTCGTTAGGGAATTTCGCCTGCAGGCTGCGGAAGGAGGATTGCGCTTCGGCCTCGCTCTTCTGCGAGGAGAGCTGCACCACGAAACCACTCGCCTCGCTCTCCGTCGCCTCGGGCGCAGCCCGAGCGGAAGCCGGCGGCGCCGCTGCCGTGCGCGTGCGGGCTGCCGGTGCCGCGGCTGGTTCACTCGGCTGCGGCTCGAGCGAGATCGGGCCGCTGTTGCGCGCCGCCGACGCCGTTGCGGCCTTCGGGGCGGCTGGCGCCGCGGCCGGTCGCGGCGCGGCCGCAGGCTGGCTGCTCACGGGCTTGCCGCTCACGTCGGATGCATCCGGACGAATGACCACCGTGCGAACCTTCTTGGGCTCGGTCGCATTCGCGCCCTGGCCCGGCGCGACCGGCGCCGGTAGCACGACGCGTGGCGCGGCCTGGGTTCCAAGGTCCTTGAGCGCGACCGGCTCCTCCTGCTTCGATACGATCTGTTCCTTGTCGGCGCTTGCCGACCGATCCTGCGCGACGTTGATCGATTGCGGATCGCCAGCGCTGGCGGGAACGATCTTTGTCGGCGTGGAGTTGTCAGCCGTGATGACCGGCGCCGGCTGCGTCGAGCTGGGATTGCCGTAATAGCTGCGATAGGCATAGGCACCGGCGGTGCCGAGCATGGCGCAACCGATGAGGGCGAGCGCGGTGGCAAGGCCGCCGCCACGCCGCGCGCGCGGCGCGTCGTCATACATCGCGTCGTCGTGCGGATCGAGCGGGGCGTCGTCCTCATAATAGTGCTCGGCCGCTTGAGCGTCGTGTTGGCCGTCACCCGTCTGATCGCCGTAATGCTGGGTCTGCTGGTCCGCCCCGAGGTGCAGCTCGTCATAGAAGCGGCTATCGGAGCGCCCGTCCTCGGGCTGCGGAGCCGGCGAATGCGTGTAATCCCGGCTCGCGGCGTGGCTCGACCCTTGGCTCGACTCTTGGCCCCAGCCGCGCTGCGCATCGCCGGCGGCGGCAAACTGCGGCTCACGCGCCGGAGCGCCCTGCCAGTCGTCCGGCGCGGTCGCCGGCGCATCGTGCGCCTCTTGCTGGCCCTGGCGCGAATGACTGCGCCCGAGGTCGGCGAATGGATCGCTCTGCCCGAGCAGACGGGCAAGCTCGGCCAGCGGATCGCGGGCGCTTGCCTCCTCGCTCGGCCGCGACGGCTCGGCCGCGCGACGATATGGATCACTGGAGCGATAAGGTCGTAGCGTGTTGTCGTCCGCCATACTCATCCCCGTTTCCGGTACACTGGCGCCGCCCCCCGGTCGGTTGTGCGACGGATTCATCGAGCGGGGGTTCCATCTGCCCTACACACCGAGCGAGCTAACGCATCTCCTCGGGGGCCTCGACGCCGAGCAGCCTTAGCCCGGACGCGAGAACGGTGACCACGCCCTCCACCAGCGCAAGGCGCGCCATGGTCAGTTCTGGATCATTCTGGATAATGAAGCGTAAATATGACGCATCATTTCCGCGATTCCACTGCGTGTGGAAATCACTTGCAAGATCATAGAGATAAAAGGCGATGCGGTGCGGCTCATGGGCGATCGCGGCCGCTTCGAGAAGGCGCGGATAGAGCGCGAGCCGCCGCATCAGCGCAAGTTCACCGGAATCTTCCAAACGCTCGAGCGGCGCGTTGGCGATGAGGAACGCCCGCGCCGCCGCCGGCTCGCTCGGAAGCTCGGAGACGACCTCACGCGCGTTGCGGAACACCGATCGGCCGCGGGCATGGCCGTATTGGACATAGAACACCGGGTTGTCGCGGGACTGCTCGATCACCTTGGCCAGGTCGAAATCGAGCGCTGCGTCGTTCTTGCGAAAGAGCATCATGAAGCGGACGGCGTCCTTGCCGACCTCATCCACGACGTCACGCAACGTCACGAACTCCCCAGCCCGTTTCGACATTTTCACCGGCTCGCCGCCGCGCAGGACCTTCACCAATTGCACGATCTTGACATCGAGGTCGGCGATCGCCGCGTTGGTTATGGCCCGCACCGCGTTGACCGCCGCCTGCACGCGTCTGATGTAGCCGCCGTGATCGGCGCCCCACACGTCGATCATGCTGGCGAAGCCGCGATCGACCTTGTTCTTGTGGTAGGCGATGTCGGAGGCGAAATAGGTATAGCTGCCGTCCGATTTCATCAGCGGCCGGTCGACGTCGTCGCCGAAGGCGGTGGCACGGAACAGCGTCTGCTCGCGATCCTCCCAGTCCTCCATCGGCGCGCCCTTGGGTGGCGGCAGGCGTCCCTCGTACACGTCGCCGGCGCGCCGCAGCGCGGCGATGGTTTCGCCCACCTGATCGCGCGGACCTTCGATGAGCGAACGCTCGGAGAAAAAGACGTCATGCACGACGTTGAGCGAGAGAAGGTCATCGCGGATGTCCGCCATCATCATGTCGATGGCACGATCGCGGACCAGCGGCAGCCATTCCGCTTCTGGCTTGTCCCTCAAGCTCGCGCCATAGCGGGCGGCGAGGTCCGCCCCAACCGGCTTGAGGTAGTCGCCGGGATAGAGGCCTTGCGGTATGGCACCGATGTCCTCGCCGAGGGCCTCGCGGTAGCGCAGGAACGCCGAGCGTCCGAGCGCGTCGACCTGGGCGCCGGCGTCGTTGATGTAGTATTCGCGCGTGACCTTGAAGCCGCTGAAGGCGAGCAGGTTCGCGAGCGCATCGCCGAACACCGCGCCGCGGCAATGGCCGACGTGCAGCGGTCCGGTCGGGTTGGCGGACACGTATTCGACGTTGACCGCGGCGCTTTCGCCCACGTCGCCGCGCCCATAGTCTGCACCGGCTGCAAGCACCGCGCGCAAGGCGCCGATCCAGGCCGCGGGCTTTAGCGTCAGGTTGATGAAACCCGGGCCCGCGACCTCGGCCTTCGCCACCAGATCGTCGCCGCGCAGTTTCGCCGCGATCGCTTCGGCCAAGGCGCGCGGCTTCGTGCCGGCATCCTTGGCGAGCACCATGGCCGCATTGGTCGCCATGTCGCCGTGCGCGCTCTCGCGCGGCGGCTCGACCACGATGCGCGACTGGTCGATTCCCGCAGGCAACACGCCGTCTGCGACCAGCGCGTTCGTGGCGGCGCGCACTTTCTCCAGGACCGCGGCAAAAATGTTCTGGTCGCTCATGGTCGGCAGGCTAGTGTCCCGATTCCGAAGTTCCTAAGCCCTTGCGGCACACTATCGTGCGAACTTCGGAATCAAAGGGACACTAGCAAACTTATGACTCTCGTGTGGTTTTTGGATTTGAAGTTCCTATTCGAAACTCGCTGCAAACCCGTAGGAACTTCAAATCCACCACACGAGCGTCGGGTCGCGCCGCCTAACGCAATTCCGGGGTCGAGTCAAAAAGCCGCGCGTGCTCCATCAGCGCGTAGCGGTCGGTCATGCCGGCGATGAAATCGGCGATGTGGCGCGAGCGCGCGGCCGCATCGCCGCGGTCGACGATCTCGGCCCATTCCGCCGGCATGTCGTCGGGCTGTTCCAGGTAGCGCGCGAACAGCGCGCGAAGGAGGCTTTCGGCGTCGCCCATGATGCGCATGATGCGGCTGTGGCGATACATCCGGGGGTAAAGAAAACCCTTGATGGCGCGGTCGGCCTCGGCCATGGCCGGCGAGAAGGCGCCGACCGGATGCTCGGCATGACGCACGTCATCGGCCGCGCGCGGCGCCAACGCCCGCAGGCGAGCGCCGGTTTCCGCGATGACGTCCTCGATCATCTGCGTGATGAGGCGGCGCACCAGTTCATGCGCCAGCCGCGACGGATCGAGCGCCGGATGTTGGTCGCGGATATCCCTCAGAATGTCGCGGACCAACGGAACATCGGCGAGATCTTCGAGCACAAAAAGCCCGGCCCGCAGCCCGTCGTCGATGTCGTGGGCGTCGTAGGCGATATCGTCGGCGATGGCGGCGATCTGGGCCTCGGCGCTGGCAAAGCTCCATAGCTCCAGGTCTTGGCTCTTGCCATAAAGCGCGATGGCGTGCGGCAGCCCGCGCTCGCGATAAGGCCCGGTGGGAGTGCCGTCGGCAAGCGTGAGCGGGCCGTTGTGCTTGACCAGACCCTCGAGCGTCTCCCAGGAGAGGTTCAATCCGTCGAACGCGGGATAGCGCCGCTCGAGCACGGTCACCACTCGCAGCGTCTGCGCATTGTGATCGAAGCCGCCGCAGGCGGCGAGGCAGCGATCGAGCGCGCGCTCGCCGGCATGGCCGAACGGGGGATGGCCGAGGTCGTGGGCGAGCGCCAGCGCCTCGGCCAGATCCTCGTCGAGCCCGAGCGCGCGAGCGAGCGAGCGTGCAATCTGCGCGACCTCCAGCGTATGGGTCAAACGGGTGCGAAAATGATCGCCTTCGTGAAAGACGAAGACCTGGGTCTTGTACGCGAGCCGCCGGAAGGCGCTCGCATGGATGATGCGGTCGCAATCGCGGCGGAAGGCGTTGCGGGTCGCACTCACCGGCTCCGGATGGAACCGCCCGCGGCTCCTGCCCGGAGCGGACGCATAGGGGGCGCGCGCAAGCACCGCTTCAACCGCCATGGCGGACCGCCCGATTGACCAAAGCCCCGCGCGCACTTAACTATCGGTCAGGCCCGCTGGCAATCATTGGTATGCGGATGGACAACATTACGCTCACGGAACGGGCGGCGCGCCGGATTGGCGAGATATTGCGCCGCGAGCCGCCAGGCACCATGCTGCGCGTGAGCGTGGAGGGCGGCGGCTGCTCCGGTTTCCAGTACAAGTTCGACATGGACCGTGCTCAGGCCGCCGACGACGTGATAATTCGGCGCGACGGTGCCACCGTGCTGATCGATCAGATCTCGGTCGGCTATCTGGCCGGTTCCGAGATCGATTTCGTCGACGACCTGATCGGCGCGTCGTTTCGCATCAACAACCCACAGGCCACGGCCTCCTGCGGCTGCGGGACCAGCTTCTCGCTCTGATGGCTACCGGCGGCGATTTTCGTCCGCCGCGCCCCTTATCCTTCCAAATCTACTCGGCCGCGACGACGGTCGGACGTTCGGCGTGCTCCGGCACCTCTCGCAGCTGCGGCTCGAGCCGGTACTTGAGCATGCGGTCGATACGGTCGAGATAGACATAGACGACCGGCGTGATGAAAAGCGTCAGCAGCTGCGACAGAACGAGTCCGCCGACCACGGCGACGCCGAGCGGCTGACGCAGCTCGGCGCCGGCGCCGGTGCCGAGTGCGATCGGCAGCGTGCCGAAGATCGCCGCAAACGTCGTCATCATGATCGGCCGGAAGCGCAGAAGCGCCGCCTCGCGGATCGCGGCCTGCGCGCCCATGCCCACGCGCCGCCGCTCGATCGCGAAGTCGATCATCATGATGGCGTTCTTCTTCACGATGCCGACCAGCATGACGATGCCGATCATGGCGATGACCGACAGATCCATGTTGAACATCATGAGGACCAGCAGCGCGCCGACGCCGGCGGAGGGCAAGCCGGAAATGATGGTGATCGGGTGAATGAAGCTCTCGTAGAGAACTCCGAGCACCACATAGGCGGCGAACACCGCGGCCAGGACCAGCACGCCCTGCCCTTTGAGCGAATCCTGGAACACCTGCGCCGAGCCTTGGAAGCCGGTGCTGACGGTGATCGGCAGGCGGAATTCGCGCTCGATCTCCTTGATGGCGTCGACCGCCTGCCCGAGCGAATAGCCGGGCGCGAGGTTGAACGAGATGGTCACCGCGGGCTGATTGCCCTGGTGATTGACCTGCAATGGCCCGACCGCCGACACCACCCGGGTGACCGTGGAGAGCGGGATCGACGTCCCGGACGGGATGCCATTTCCGCTCACGCCGGCGCCGGGCCCGGTGCCGGTGCCGCCCGCGCCGGACACGTTGGTCTTGACGAAGATGTTCTGCAGCTGCGACGAGTCGGCTTGAAACCGGGGTTGGCTCTCGAGAATGACCTGATAGTCGTTGGTCGGCGTGTAGATGGTCGCCACTTGGCGCGCGCCGAAGGCGTTGAACAGTTCCTGGCGGATCTGGTCGATGGTGACGCCGTAGAAGGCCGCCTTTTCGCGGTCGATCTCGACCGTCATCTGCGGGGTCTTGATATAGAGATCGGTGGTGACGTCGCGCAGCCCCTCGATCTCCGCAATCTTGTCGCGCAATTTCGGCGCGATATCGTACAAGAGCTGGGTGTCGCTGGACTGCAGCGTGTACTGGTACTCGCTCTTGGAAATGCGGCCGGTGATGTTGATGTTCTGGACATTCTGGAAATACACGGCCATGCCGGGAACGACATTGGCGGTGCGGCGCAGGCGCTGGATCACGGCGGTGGAATTTTCCTCGCGCTCCTTCCTCGGCTTGAGCGCGATGAACATGCGCCCGATATTGGCCGTCGGGTTCGGCCCGCCGGCGCCCACCGTGGAATTGACGTAATCAACCGCGGGATCGGAACGGACGATTTCCGCCACCTGCCGCTGCAGAGCGACCATCCCCTGGAACGAAATATCCGACGAGCCTTCGGTCGAGGCGGAAATAAAGCCGGTGTCCTCGGTGGGGAAGAAGCCCTTTGGGATGATGATGTAGAGCCAAACCGAAAGAGCGAGCGTCGCGATCGTCACAACTAGCGTCACGGCTTTGTATCGCAGCACCCGATCGAGCGACCATTCGTAGGCGCGCAGCCCTGCCTTGAACATCGTCTCGAAGACGCGCAACACGACGTTCTGTTTCTCGCCTTCGTGATGCGTGCGCAAGACGCGTGCGCACAGCATCGGCGTGAGCGTCAGCGATACGAAGCCCGACACCACGATAGCGACCGCGACCGACACCGCGAATTCGCGAAACACCCGGCCGACCATGCCGCCCATCAGCAGCACCGGGATGAACACGGCGATCAGCGAGAACGTGATCGAAATGATGGTGAAGCCGATCTCGCGCGCGCCCTTGAGCGCCGCCTCGAACGGTCGCATCCCGCCCTCGACGTGGCGCACGATATTTTCCAGCATGACGATGGCGTCGTCGACCACGAAACCGACCGACAGCGTCAGCGCCAGCAGCGTCATGTTGTTGATCGAAAATCCGAACACGTACATGGCCGCGCAGGTGCCGATCAGCGACACCGGGACCGCGAGCGAGGGAATGAGGGTGGCGGAGACCGAGCGCAGGAACAGAAAGATCACCAGAATGACCAGGATGATCGCGATGACGAGCGTCTCCTGCACATTGAGCACCGAGGCCCGGATCGAGACCGAGCGGTCCATCAGCACTTGCATGCGGATCGACGGCGGTATCGACGCCTGGTATTGCGGCAAGCGCGCGCGCACCGCATCGACCACCGCCACGGTATTGGCGTCCGGCTGGCGCTGGATTGCCAGCACGATGGCGCGGTCGTTGTTGAACCAGCTCGCGATCTTGTCGTTCTCGACGCTGTCGATGACGCGCGCGACCTGATCGAGGTAAACCGGAGCTCCGTTGCGGTAGGCGACGACGACCTTGCGGTACTCCTCCGCCTTGGTCATCGCGGACGACGCCGTCAGCGTCACGCTCTGCTTGGGACCGTTGAGCGTTCCGACTGGAGTGTTGGAATTGGTCTTTGCGACCACGCTGCGGATGTCGTCGAGCGAAATGTTGCGCGCCGCGGCAGCCACGGGATCGACCTGAACCCGCACGGCAAATTTCTGCGCACCGAAAACCAGCACCTGGGCAACGCCTGGAATCTGCGAAATCTGCTGTGCGAGCGTGATCTCGCCGAATTCGTCGACAACCGACAACGGCAAGGTTGCCGAGACCAAGCTGATATACATGACCGGGAAATCGCCCGGATTGACCTTCCGAAAGCTCGGCGGGATGGTCATCTCCACCGGCAACTTTCGGGCGGCAACGGTCAGCGCCGTCTGCACGTCGAGCGCGGCGCCGTCGATGTTGCGGTTGAGCTCGAACTGGATCGTGATCGAGGTGATGCCGAGCGACGACGAAGAGGTGAGCGAGGTGATGCCGGCGATGGTGGACAGCTGGCGCTCGATGGGCGCCGCCACCGATGCCGCCATGGTTTCCGCGCTTGCGCCCGGCAGTTGTCCCTGGATGCTGATGGTCGGAAAGTCGACGGCCGGAAGCGCCGCGACTGCAAGCAGCCGGTAGGCGAAAATCCCCAACACGATGATCGACGCGGTGACCAGCGTGGTCAGCACCGGACGGCGGATGCAGGTCTCCGAGAGCGTCATGGGTTATGATCCGACCTTCGACGCGCGCACGGCAACCTTTGTCCCGTCGGAAAGCAAGAGCTGGCCGTTGACGACGACCGTCTCACCGCCCTCAAGTCCGCTGGCGAGGACCGATTCGCTGCCCAGGACGCGCGCGACTTGGACCGGCTGGACGATCGCAACCTCGCCCTTGACGACGAACACATAGGACCCGCTCTGGCTGAGCTGGATTGCGGTCGAGGGCACCGTGACCGCCGTTTCCTCACGGAACGTCAACTGCACCGTCACCAACGTGCCCGGCCACAGCAACTCGTCGGTGTTCGGCATGGTGGCACGAACGGGTACGGTGCCTGTCGGTGCGTCCACGCTGTTCTCGATCATCGTGACCTGGCCGCTTGCTCGGCGCGGCTCGCCCGGGATGATTGCCTCGACGGTGGAGCTCTCGTTGGCGAGCGCTTGACGCAGATCCGGCAGAAAGCCCTGGGACAGCGCAAATGTCACGTAGACCGGCGCGGTCTGGATGATGGTTGCGAGCGTGGCGTCCCCGGCGCGCACAAAGTTGCCGACCTTGACCATCGCCATGCTGGCGCGCCCGGTAATCGGCGCCCGGATGTTGCAGTAGCTGAGCTGGACGTTGAGGTTCTCGAGTTGCGCGGTATTCGAATCGACTGAAGCCCGATAGATATTTGTTTGCGTCCGCGCGTTCTGCAGCGTCACCAGCGTGGTCGCGTTCTTGGCGATGAGCTCAGTATATCGCGCGACATCGCGTTCAGCCTGCTCGAGATTGGCCTTGGCGCCGGCGAGCAAGCCTTCCACCTGCCTGACCTGGGCTTCGATCGTGCGGCTATCGAGCGTGAACAGGAGGTCGCCTTCGCGCACCAGCGCACCATCGCGGAAGTGCACGCTGGTGATCTCGCTGTCCACCCGCGACTTGACCGCGACGCTGGCAATCGGGGTGACGGATCCCAGCGCTTCGAGGCGGACGGGAACGACCTTCTTGATCGCGGTCACGACTTCGACCGGGACCGCGCGCGGCCCATTCTGGCGGGTCGCCTGCGCAACCGCGCCGTCCGACCACAGACCGCCGCGTGTCGCTACGACGATCGAGCCCGCCGCGACAAGCGCCACCACCGCCCCCGCCACCAACGTCCGCTTCTTCATTACCGTGCCGCGCAGGCCCTCGAGCGGCCCACCCGGGACCTCCCTCTCTTTCCTGGTGCCCTGCTCATAACGATTCTTTTTGTTATGCGGGAAAGACCTTCTAACATATCCCTAGCGACTTACCGTCGTAAAAACGGCGTAACCTTCGCAACAGCCCATTATCCCAGCGCCGCGTCCCGTTTGTCACGCTGAGTTGAAGTTGCACCGCGCCACACCCATCTTGGCCCGTCATGCGCATCGCCACCTGGAACATCAATTCCATCAAGCAAAGGATCGACAACCTGACCGCATGGCTCGCCGAGCGGCGGCCCGACATCGTCTGCCTGCAGGAGACCAAATGCGTGGATGATGCCTTCCCGCGCGAGCCCTTCGAAGCGCTCGGCTACAATGTCGCAGTGCACGGGCAGAAGACCTTCAACGGCGTCGCGCTACTGTCGAAATTTCCCCTCGAGGACGTGACCGCGCGGCTTCCCGGCGACGAGGCCGACAGCCATGCCCGGTTCATGGAAGCGACGGTGTCGACCGGCCAAGGCGCGCTACGCGTCGCATCCGTTTACCTGCCCAATGGCAACCCGCCGGACACAGATAAATATTCTTATAAAATCAGCTGGATGGATCGACTTATTCACTATGCACGCGAACGGCTGCAGCTGGAAGAGCCGCTGGTCCTGGGCGGCGACTTCAATGTCATTCCCACCGAGCTCGATGCCCGTCACCCGGATCGCTGGGTGACGGACGCGCTGTTCCTGCCGCGCACGCGGCAGAAATTCCGTGTTCTCTACCATCTCGGATTGACCGACGCGGTCCGGGCCGGAAGCGATGGGCCCGGCCCTTACACGTTCTGGGACTACCAGGCCGGCGCCTGGCAGAAGAACGACGGCATTCGCATCGACCATCTGCTGCTATCGCCGCAGGCGGCCGATCGGCTGATCGCCGCCGGGGTCGACAAGCACGTGCGCGGCTGGGAGAAGCCGTCGGACCACGTTCCGGTCTGGGCGGATCTCGAACTCAGCGCTTGAAGAAGCTGTCCAAGACATTCCACGGCAGCTTGTAGTTCACCCCGACGCGAACGATGTGGTCGTCGAGGTGGAGGCGCTGATTGCCGGGAAACGCCGGACTCGGCGTCGGGGTGAAATAGGATTTGTCCTGCAATCCGACGTAGAGATATTCAACCTTCGCCGACCAATCCTGGCTGAGCTTGACCTCGATGCCGCCGCCCGCGGTCCAGCCCCAATGCCACTGCTGATCCGAGATGGTGCCGGCAGGAGCGACGATGCTGTTTGCGACGTTGGCGAGCGCGCCGCCGGCGGTGGCGTAAATGAGCCAGTTATCCCGCGCGTAGCCGACGCGGCCGCGGAAGGTCGAAAGCCACTGCTCCTTCACCTCGTTGCTGAAGGCGGCGTTGGGCGGAAATTCGAACGTGCTGCGCTTCTTGTTCGCAGCCGATATGTCGCCCTCAAAGCCCAGCACTCCATTGCCGTTCTGGATATTGAAGCCCGAGGTGATGCCGATGATGCCGCCGCTGAGATTGGTGCGCGGCGTCTGGTCGGCGCCGGTCGCGTTGTCGCGCAACACGGCACTTCCCCACGCGCCACCGCCCGCGACTCCCACATAAGAGCCCGCCCAGGTCGCAACGGCCGGTGGCGCGTTGTAGATCGGTGCAATGCTGAGGTCGGCAGCGAACGCCGGCGCCAGCATCGCCGACGCCGGAACCAATGCTAACGCCGCCGTGCTTGCGCACAGCGATTTTTTCATTCTTAGCCTCAACTAGACGCTTCCCGCATTGGCACGAACACATACGCGCGCCCCGAACGGGGGGTCCATGAACTTAGCCGGGTTCCAAAGCAGATTTCCGGGAAGTGTGGCGCGAGTGCCACAGATTCTCACTCCCGGCGGTTTTTCAGCCAATCTTCCAAATACTTATGCGCCATTGCCCGCTCGGTCTCATCGGCCTGAGCGAGCGCACTCGTGTACATGTCGGTAATCCAGGCTTCATCCGGCCCGGCGGCGTCTTTGGCAACGATGAGCCAGAACAGCCCGAGCGCGGCTTGGCGCGAAACCTGGTCGCCCTTGAACAACATGCTGCCGAGGAGCGCCTGCGCGCGGTGATCACCCTTGTTGGCAGAGAGCCGCAGCCAGCGCGCCGCCTGGATGGAATCCTTCGGCGCGCCTTTGCCAAGGAGGTAGAGCCGGCCGAGATGGTACTGGGCCTCGGGATCGGCGAAATACGAGGCAGCGTAGCGGAACATTTCGCGCGCGAGATTGGAGTCGGCCTTGAGCGTTCCGGGAATGCCGTCGAGATAGTAGAGCCCCAACGTCACGAAGGCGTTGGCCACGAACCGCGCGTTGGGGGCGCCGACGCTGTCGTCGCCATGCATGGTGGTGAGGCGGCGGAAATATTCGTAGGCGCGCGCCTTGTTCGCCGTGACGCCATCGCCGTCCGCGTACATGCGGCCGAGCTTCCAGATGGCGCCGGGAACGCGCTGCTCGGCGGCGTATTCGAGCTCCATGATTGCCTGCTCAGTCTTGCCTTGGCGCAGCAACTGCGTGCCCGAGCGGAACGCCTCCTGCGGCGTCGGCGGCATGACCGTGCGCGGCGGCAGCGTGAGTGGGGCGATTGGCGGCGCCTCTGGCGCTGCGGCGAGCGGCGTTGCGCTGCCGAGCGAAGGGCTCCCCGCCGCCGGGCTCGGGGTCGTATCCGGCAGCGGCACCGTGGTCCCTTCGGGAGCGCGGGTGCCGTCGAAGCTTATGGCCGGCGATAGGCCGACGGCGATGCCGAGCAAGGCCGCGCCGAGCAAAGCAGTGCTAGCGATGACGCTAGATGTCCGCATAGCACGCCCTCTCGGCCGCCGCGCCGGGATGGGTCACCGCGCCATCGCGCGCCGATCCCACCTGCTGGGCGTATTTCCACAAATATCCTGAGGTGAATACGGGTCGTCGCGGCTTCCACGCCTTGGCCCGCGCCTCGAGCTCGGCCTTGCTGAGCTTGACCTCGAGCGTGCCCTTCACCGCGTCCATTGCGATGATGTCGCCGTCGCGCACGAGCGCGATCGGGCCGCCGACGGCGGCTTCTGGACCCACATGGCCGATGCAGAAACCGCGGGTCGCTCCGGAGAAGCGCCCGTCGGTGATGAGCGCGACCTTCCCACCCATGCCCTGTCCATAAAGGGCCGCGGTGGTCGCCAGCATTTCTCGCATCCCGGGGCCACCTTTGGGCCCTTCGTATCGGATCACGAGCACGTCGCCTTCCCTATACTTCTTCTTCTTGACGGCCTCGAAGCACGCTTCCTCCCCGTCAAAGCAGCGCGCCGGGCCGGTAAACTTCAAGCCCGCCATCCCAGCAACCTTGGCAATGGCGCCTTCCGGCGCGAGGTTGCCTCTGAGCCCGACGACGCCGCCGGTGGCGGAGAGCGGCTTGTCGGCGGGGTGGACCACGTGCTGGTCCTTGTTCCACTTCACCCGCTTGAGGTTCTCGGCGACCGTGCGCCCAGTCACGGTTAAGCATTCGCCGTGAAGATACCCGTGGTCGAGCAGCGTCCTCATCAAGAGCGGAACGCCGCCTGCTTCGAACATATCTTTGGCAACATAACGGCCACTCGGTTTCAAATCCGCGATATATGGTGTCCTTTTGAAGACATCGGCGACGTCGAACAGGTCGAACTTCAAGCCGCATTCGTGGGCAATCGCGGGCAGGTGCAACGCAGCATTGGTCGAACCGCCGGACGCCGACACCACCGCCGCGGCGTTCTCCAGCGCCTTTCTGGTCACGATGTCGCGCGGCCTCAGACCGGATTTGATGAGGTCGACAATCTGCTCGCCGGCGGTCATGCAGAACGCGTCGCGGATCTCGTAAGGCGCCGGCGCCCCCGCCGAATAGGGCAGTGCCAGCCCAATGGCCTCGGATACGGTCGCCATGGTGTTGGCGGTGAACTGCGCCCCGCAGGCGCCCGCCGACGGGCAGGCGTTCTGCTCGAGCGTCTGGAGATCGGCGTCCGACATCTCCCCGACCGAATACTTGCCGACCGCCTCGAACACGTCTTGGATCGTGACCGGCTGACCTTTGAAGGTGCCGGGCAGGATCGAGCCGCCGTAAATGAAGATCGACGGGGCGTTCAGCCGGCACATCACCATCATCATGCCAGGCAGCGACTTGTCGCAGCCGGCGAGACCGACGAGCGCATCGTAGGCGTGCCCGCGCATGGTCAGCTCGACCGAGTCGGCGATCACTTCGCGCGAGGGGAGCGACGATTTCATGCCCTCGTGCCCCATGGCGATGCCGTCCGTCACGGTGATGGTGCAGAACTCGCGCGGCGTGCCGCCGGCAGCGGCGACGCCCTTCTTCACGGCCTGGGCCTGACGCATGAGCGAGATGTTGCAGGGGGCGGCCTCGTTCCAGCAGGTCGCGACGCCGACGAAGGGCTGATGGATCTGCTCGCGCGTGAGCCCCATTGCGTAATAGTAGGAGCGCTGCGGGGCGCGCTCGGGACCCTCGGTCACGTGCCGGCTGGGCAGCTTCGCTTTGAGGTTTGCCTTCGCGTCCATCACGCTTTCCGTCCCGCTCTTCTCGAGCGCGCCCCGAATGGACGCGGCCCGGAAGTTGTTGGATCAACGTCTCAGCGCCGCGTATGGCCAAATCGCGGCGCGGCCGAGCCGGATTCCCATCCGGATGTCAATGTTTTAGCCGTGTTGCGCGCGCGCAACACGATTAATGATTGGTTAATAAAAAATGTCACACCTTGGCCACACGAGGGACTCGCTTTCGCAAAAGACCGCAGGCGAGTACCCGCGAGTCACGGCGCGCGAAATCGCGGATCGAAGCCAAGCTCGGCGCGCGCCTTGGCGATCGAGACCGCGCCGTCGTCGTCTGCGATGTTGTAGACGCCGGCCGCGCCATGGGTGATCGCGAGCAGCGCGGCGTGTGCGGCAGCGTCGACGTGCAGCCCTGGCTTATGGCCGGATGCCGCGTGCCAAGTGCCTAGTCCGTACAGCAGGCCATAGCGCAGCACAATGGCATCGAGGTCGGACGCCGCGAGCACCTGCTGTTCCATGTCGGTCGCGCCCTTCACCGTAACCGAGCGGACGGGGTCGGCAAGGTTGAGCGGATCGGTCTCGGGATGCGGCTCGCCGCCAGGCGCGTAGGCAAAGGCGATGCTTTGTACGATGAAACGCCGCGCCCCGGCGGCCTGCGCCGCGGCAATCAGGTTGCGCGTGCCTTCGGTGCGGATGCGGGCATTCTTCGCATAGGACGAACCACGAGGGCCTGGTCGAATTGGCGCGGCAGATCGGTGAGTTGATGGATGACCACGGCGGGCTTTGCGGCGCCGATCGCCGCGGTTACTGATTGCGCGTCGAAAACATCGAGCACCGCGGGCACCACCCCTGTCCGCGCAAGCTCGCTTGCGGTCTCGGCCGAGCGCGTCGTGCCGGTGACGTCGTGCCCGGCGCGAAGGAGAAGCGGCACCAACCGCCGGCCGATGGCGCCGGCGGCGCCCGCGAGGAATACTCTCATTGCCCTATGCTAGGCCGCCACGCCGCTTCCGGTCGAGACGGTGAGATACGGCCGACTGCGCAGCAAACTCCGCTCATGCCTGCGAAAGCGGGAATCCAGTCTCTCGTCCGGAACTGGGTCCCCGCTTACGGGGTCCCCGCGACGCGAGCGTCGCGGGGTGCCCCTCGCGGGGACGAGCGGAAGAGAGTGTCTTGAGATACGACCGAGCAAACCGAGACACTACTCGATGCCAAGGTCCAAGCTGCTCCGCCGAGATTTCTTCGCCCGCAGCGTGCACGCGGTCGCCCCCGATCTCATCGGTGCGACGCTGCTGTTCAAGGGCGTCGGCGGCGTCATCGTCGAGGTCGAGGCCTACCATCACACCGATCCTGCCGCGCATTCCTTTGGCGGGCAGACCGAGCGCAACAGCGTGATGTTCGGTCCGCCGGGCTACGCCTACGTCTACCGCTCGTACGGCGTGCACTGGTGCCTCAACTTCGTATGCGAGCCGCAGGGCAGCGCCAGCGCGGTGCTGATCCGCGCGCTCGCGCCCACGCAGGGCCTAGCCGCGATGCGGCGCCGCCGCGGCGTCGCGGACGAGCGCTTGTTGTGCGCGGGGCCGGGACGGCTATGCGAGGCGCTCGGCATCACCGACGCGCAGTACGGGCTTGCGCTCGATGCGCCGCCATTCGAGATTCGCGCGCGCACGCAGGACGCCGACGTCGCCATCGGTCCGCGCATCGGGCTCACCAAGGCGGTGGATCATCCGTGGCGCTACGGCCTCAAAGGCTCGCGCTTCGTCAGCAAGCCGTTCAAAAGGTGACGCGTGGCGCGCCGCCATCACTGGTACGCGATGATGAATTCACAGCCCGACCCGGTCGCAAAGGTGCGCGACACGCGACCGGAGGATAGTTCGAGCTCGAACACCACCGCATCGTCATGGCAGCACAGATAGGCGTGCGTGCCGTCGGGACCGAAGCCGAAGCCCATGGGGGACCTTGCGGTCTTGAGCGAGGCGATCTGCTTGAGGCTCTCCGCCTCGAAGATCGCGGCGTGGCGGTCGTAGGTCGACGACACCAGCAGGTAACGGCCGTCGGGCGACACCCGCACGCGGCGCAACTGATTGACCGTGCCCGGCGCGCCTTCGATCGTCACCGTGGCGCGCAAGCGATGGCTGCGCGCATCGATGACGTGAAACTCGGCCCTCTGATGCGCCACCACGTAGAGCGTCTCACCGTCCGGCGCGAGCGCGAGGCCTTCGGCCCAATGCGGGATATGGATCCGGTCCAGCGGCTTGCGTCGATCGCGATCGACGACGGCGACGGAATCGGTCGCCTTCAGCGAGGCGAAGATTTCTCCGGTGGCGTGGCTCACCGCGAGCCAGTGCGGGCTGCCGCCGAGATCAATGCGCTCGACCTCCTCCGAATCCGGATCGATGGCGAGCAACGCGTTGCCGAGTTCGCCCGTCGCCCACAACGTTCCGCCCTCGTCCATCATCACGCCGTGCGGCGCCACATTGGCGCCGACGTCGATCAGGCGTTCGAGCGACTTCGACGCGAGATCGATGACGCCGATGCGCCGGTCGGGAGCGGTGTTCTTGCCGAAAATGCCGCCGCCATAGACCGAGGCGAAAACCTTCTTGCCGTCGGGCGAGAGGATCATCTCATGGGTCGAGGCCGGCATGTCGATCTCGCCGGTCTTGGCGAGCGTCGCGGCGTCGAAGAATTGCACCTTGTTGGCGGTCTTCGCGGTGACGATCAGGTGCGGACCGCCGAGAGGGTTGTTGAGATCAGGCATCGCGATCATTCTACACCGGCGGCAAAGAGTTCGTCTGCGCTCACCACCCGCGGGGAAAGGCCCTGCTCGTGGACGTAGCGGCCGATCGCCTCGAAGGCCGGCCGGTTCGGCTCAAGACCATAGGCCCAGAAGTCCTCGCCGAACTCGCGCCGGGCTTCCTCGATGTGATCGATCAGCCACGGCAGCGCGATGCGCAAGGCATCGGTGTCGTAGAGGCCGTTGACCGCAAGGTCGCGCGCTTCCACGAACGCCCGGTAGATGCTGCGCGCCGCCCACGGATGCGCACGATGGACGTCCTCGCGCAGCACCACCGTGTGCATGATCGGCAGGATGCGCGTGCGGCGATAATAGTCCCGCTCGATGTCCTTATAATTTGGGAACAGACGCGCGATCGTGGGGGAGCGTGCGAGAAACAGCTTCGGGATATAGAGCGAGAGCAGCGCGTCGAGCTCACCCGCCGCGAACATCTGCTCCAGCGTCTGCGAGCCGGAGAGGAAATCGAGCCTGATGTCGTTGGTAAGATTGAGCGCGATCAGCGGCGGCTCGACGAAGCTGTTGAGCCCGCCCATGAACCAGTGCATGTCCTGCGGCTTGACGCCGTAGTCGTGCTGCAGCATGCCGCGCATGAAGACGAGCCCGGTCGAACTCCACTGCGACGTGCCGACGCGTTTGCCCTTCAGATCCTGCGGCGTGTGGATGCCCGCGCCGGTACGCACGTAGATGCAGGAATGACGGAAGATTTTGGAGAGCGCGACCGGCACCGCCACGAACGGGCACTCGCCGCGGCCTTTGAGCGCCGTGTAGGAGGCGAGCGAAAGCTCGGAGACCTCAAACTCCTTGTTGTCCAGCATGCGCTGGAAGGTCTGGCGCGGACGCAGAACCTCGACCTCGAGGTCGATGCCCGCGGGTTTCACGCGCCCGTCGATCAGCGGACGGGTACGGTCGTAGTCCCAGCAGGCGAGCGTGAGCTTGAGATTGGGCATGAGGATGTTGCGGCGACGGGCGGCGAAAGCTTGGACGTTACGCACACTCGATTCAAGGCTTCGGCGCGAGCGGTGGCAACCGAACGAGGCCGGAGCGCCATTCGAGATCGAGCAGCAAGCCGAACGGCAAGGTCGCGAGCACGGGCGCACTCGGGACACCGGCGGCATCAAGCAAGTTGGCAATCCAATGATTGCAAACGTTGAAGAGATGAAAGGCGCCGTTGGCGCGAAAGAACAGACTCGTCCCATAGAGGCCGGGCCCGAGCTCCTCTGGCACAAAGCTGCCCTTGCTGCGGGCGAACGTGGCGTCGAGCATGTCCGTCAGCCGCGCAAAGCCCGCATCGCTGATATCCACCCGCACGAGGTCGGAATTGGCGAACCTCGCGCGCGGATCGTCTTTGACGCCGACCACGTGCAGCACGGAAGGATTGCCGGGGCGAAACAGCGCGCGCATTGCCAGTGCCATCGTCACCGACTCGGCGGTCGGGACCTCGCGATAGAAGCCCTCGTCGCCCCAGCCGATTTCAAGTCGATCAAAGCCCGCAAACCGCGTCGCAAGATAGCCGAGCGCGCTCAGGCCGCGCCGGCTCGCCTGCTCCGCAAGCGCCACGCGCGGAACGATGATGCCGGCATGATAGCCATGACTGACGATAAAGACCTCGGTGGTCGGCACGCCCGGCGCGGGGGGCCACAGGCTGCGGTTGCCCCAGCGAGCGGTAGCAATCGTGGCAACCACGAACAGTAAAACCGCGATCGCAAGGCTTACGCCCACGCGTCTCGCCACGGTCCGCCATGCGCGCGTGAGTTTTGGATGGCGCATCACGCGACCTATGAGGTTGCGTCCTGCGCTCGGCGGAAGCGAATGAGCACGGGCAGGAACAGCAAG
>WNGK01003297.1_pt1 | contig 22065 bp, 19 predicted proteins | sample 5400601 | NCBI WGS metagenome assembly WNGK01 (sample SAMN13153376, study PRJNA577476) | soil metagenome | isolation source: 60 cm soil or saprolite under Garry oak tree replicate 1 | place: USA:California | collected 2016-06-15
GCATCCGCCGACGGATGCATATATACGAGGGCCAAACGGAGTTGCGCGATGTCCGACAAGGTCCCCGTCACCGTGCTCACCGGCTATCTCGGCGCCGGCAAGACCACGCTGCTCAACCGTATCCTGTCGGAGCCGCACGGGCAGAAGTACGCCGTCATCGTCAACGAATTCGGTGAGATCGGCATCGACAACGACCTCGTCGTCGGCGCCGACGAGGAAGTGTTCGAGATGAACAACGGCTGCGTCTGCTGCACCGTGCGCGGCGACCTCGTGCGCATCATCGACGGGCTGATGCGCAGGAAGGGCAAGTTCGACGCCATCATCGTCGAGACCACGGGGCTCGCGGATCCCGCGCCGGTGGCGCAGACGTTCTTCATGGACGACAATGTCGGCCGCAAGGCCAAGCTCGACGCGGTGGTCACGGTCGCCGACGCCAAATGGCTGCAGCACCGCCTCAAGGACGCGCCGGAGGCGAAGAACCAGATCGCGTTCGCCGACGTCATCCTGCTCAACAAGACCGACCTGGTCGCGCCCGACGAGCTCAGCGAGGTGGAGGCGCGCATCCGCGGCATCAACCCCTACGCCAGGCTGCACAAGACCGAGCGCTGCAGGATTGCGCTGCCGGAGGTGCTGGGGCGCAACGCCTTCGATCTCGACCGCATCATGGAGATCGAGCCGGAATTCCTCGGCGACGGCGGTCACCATCATCACGATCACGATCATGACCACGACCACGGCCATGATCACGGCCACGACCACCATCACGACGGCGGCTTGAAGCACTATCATGACGAAGAGATGCAATCCGTCTCGCTCAAGACCGACCAGCCGCTCAACCCGGACAAGTTCTTCCCCTGGGTGCAGGACCTCGTGCAGACCGAGGGGCCGAGCATTCTGCGCTGCAAGGGAATCCTGTCGTTCAAGGACGACGACGCGCGCTTCGTGTTCCAGGGCGTGCACATGATTCTCGACGGCGACCACCAGCGCCCGTGGCAGCCGGGTGAGAAGCGCGAAAGCCGCATCATCTTCATCGGCCGCAAGCTGCCCGAGGACAAGATCAGGGAAGGCTTCGCCGGCTGCGTGGCGTGATGGCTGGATCGCCCGGCCGAGCCGGGCGATGACACCGAGACTATGACCGACCCCCGCGCCAACATCCCGTCGGTCGCCGAGCGCACGCGGCCGGTCAAGGCCGGCGCGCCGGTGGTGGCCGCGCATTTTCTGGGACAGACCGCGGTCTTCGTGCTGGGCGAGGGGGCGCTCGTGTTAGCACCGCGCGCGGGCGAGGCACGCAGCGTCCCGGCCCACGGCGGCGCTATCCTTTCGACTGCCGCCGATGCCGACCGCATCGTGACCGGCGGCGACGACGGCAAGGTGGTGGCGATCAACGCGGAGGGAGACAGCACCACCGTTGCCACCGATGCCAAGCAGCGTTGGATCGATCACGTGGCGGTCGGCCCCGTCGGCGCGCTCGCGTGGTCGGCGGGCAGAGAGGCCTTCGTGCGCACTGGCAAGGGCTCGGAGCGCACCATCGAGGTGCCCTCGACCGTCGGCGGCCTTGCCTTCGCGCCGAAAGGCCTGCGCCTCGCCATCGCCCACTACAACGGCCTCACGCTCTGGTTTGCGAATGCGCAGAGCGAGCCGGAACGCCTGCAATGGAAGGGCTCCCACCTCGACGTGGTGGTGAGCCCCGACGGGCGCTTCGTCATCACGTCCATGCAGGAGCCGACGTTGCACGGCTGGCGGCTCGCCGACCGCAAGGACATGCGCATGTCGGGCTATGGCGCGCGCGTGCGCGCGCTCGACTGGAGCGCCGGCGGCAAGTGGCTCGCGACCTCGGGCTCGACCCAGCTCATCCTGTGGCCGTTCCAGGGCAAGGATGGTCCCATGGGCAAGACGCCGCGCATCCTGGCGCCGGCGGAGATGCAGGTCGAGGTCGTCGCCTGCCACCCGAAGCAGGAGGCGGTCGCGGTCGGCTATGCCGACGGCCTCGTTCTGCTGGTGCGGATCGAGGACGGCGCCGAGGTCTTGGCGCGCAAGGGAGCCGGCGCGCCGATCACCGCGCTCGCCTGGAACGCGACGGGCACGGCGCTCGCCGTCGCCGCGGAGGACGGCGAGGCGGGCGTCATCGATCTCGGATGACCGCGCTGTCGGAGGCTGAAGCGGCTATTTCTTCTGCGGCGCGGTGCCCGCGCCCTTCGGCGCCGGGCGCGCACCCTGGGCGCCGAGCGCATTGTCGGGCAGCCGGTTCCAGACCTGGGTGCGGCCGAACAGCGAAATGCCGAGGTAGCCGCGCACTTCGAGCTTGTTGCCGTCGGGACTGAGGCGCATCAGCGCGCGATAGACCGAGCCGTCGCGCGGATCCATGATCGTCCCGTTCTCATAGGAATATCCGTTGCGTCGCATCCCCTTGATCAGCGCCAGGCCCAGCACCGGCGCGCCCTTCTCCGCGCCTTCGCACCGGTCGCAGACCCAATTCTCGTCTTCGCCAGGCTTGAAGAAGATTTTGACGAGATTGCCCACGTAGACCCCGTTGCGCTCGGTGATCTTGAACCAGCTCTCGGGCCTGCCGGTGTTATCGTCGACTTGCTCCCATAGGCCTGCGGCCGTCGGCTCGGCGGCGCGAACGGGCAAGCCCGCGGCGCCCATAAGGACGACGGCAGCTATGATCATCGATTTTTGCAATGACGCTCCCATCACAACGCTCCCCATCACACCACCTGCGATCTGTTTGTGCCTGCGATTTTTTGACCCGATCAACCGCATCGGGGTTGGTCGATGGCATGGCGCGAGACTGTGGTGATTTCGCGGAAATTCAACGCGGGTGGGAACCCACCGCCGCCGCGCGCGGGCGGGTCGAGGGGAGCGGATTTCGATCGACTCCGCCTCGATCCCTCGTCGTCGTTGTGGGTCGCGAGCGCAGCGTCCGGAAATGACCGCGGATGGAGACGTGCCTAGTTCACCAGCACGTTGCTGAACTGCCAGGGGTCGCTGGTGTCGAGGGCCTCCGGAAACAGCTCGCTGCGGCCGACGAGCGGCGTCCAGTCGGTGTAGCAGCCGATCACCGGACCGAGATAAGGCCGCTGCAGATCGAGGCAGCGACGGAAATCCATTTCATCGACCTCGATGATGCCGCGCTCGGGATTCTCCAGCATCCACACGATGCCGGCGAGCACGGCCGAGGTCACCTGCAGGCCGGTCGCGTTCTGGTAGGGCGCGAGCCGCCGCGTTTCCTCGATCGAGAGCTGCGACCCGTACCAGTAGGCGTTCTTGGCATGGCCGTAGAGCAGCACGCCCAGCTCGTCGATGCCGTCGACGATGTCGTCCTCGGACAGGATGTGCCAGGTCTGCTGCGGCTTCCACTGCGCGCCGGCCAATTCGTGCAGCGACAGCACCGCGTCGTCGCAGGGGTGATAGGCGTAGTGGCAGGTCGGCCGGTAGACCACCTTGCCGTTCTCCCGCAGCGTGAAGTAGTCGGCGATCGAGATCGACTCGTTGTGGGTGATCATAAAGCCGTGCTGGGCCTGCGCCGTTGGCGTCCACGAGCGCACCCGCGTGCTGGCGCCCGGGCGCGTGAGGTAGATCGCCGCGCCGCATCCGAAGCTGTGGCGTGCCGCGCCCGGCGGCAGCGTCTTTTCGTGCGTGCCCCAGCCGAGCTCCGACGGCTGCAGGCCTTCCGAGAGAAAGCCTTCGACCGACCAGGTATTGACGAACTTTCCGCGCGGCTTGGGATCGCGGGCGCGCTGGGTGTCGCGCTCGGCGATGTGGATGCCCTTGACGCCGGTGCGCCACATCAGCCGTCCCCAGTCCTCGCGCGTCTGCGGCTCGACGAAGTCGAGCTTGAGCTCGCCGGCAATGTCGACCAGCGCCTGCTTCACCATCCAGGAGACCATGCCGGGATTAGCGCCGCAGCAGCTCACGGCGGTGACGCCGCCGGGGCGGCGCCGGCGCAGGTCGAGCAAGCCCTCGCGCAGCGCGTAGTTCGAGCGCTCCGAGATCGAGCGATTGCGGTTGGTGTAGAGGCCCGGCCACGGCTCGACCACCGTGTCGATGTAGAAGGCGTCGAGGTCCTTGCTGAACTCCATCAGGTCGACCGAGGAGGTATCGACCGACAGGTTCACGATCATGCCGCGCCCCGGCCCCGTGGTCAGCAGCGGGGTGAGGATGTCGCGATCGTTCTCCTTCGTCAGCGCCCGGTGAATGAACCGGATCTGCCGCTCGTCGAGCAGGCGGCGATCGCTGTCGTCCGGCGCGATGACGACGAACTTCGCGCGGTCGAAGGCGATGTGCCGTTCGATCAGCGGCAAGGTGCCCTTGCCGATCGAGCCGAAGCCGATCATCACGATCGGGCCGTCGAAACGGGCATGGAGCGGCCCGCCTTCGGGCGCGGGGGTGATAGCGTTCACGTCCGTTACTCCTCAGCAAAGGTGACAGGGATCATGCCGCGTGCGGCGCGAGGCTATTGTCGCTGCCGACCATGCCCGCAACCAGGGTCGCAAGATCGGGCGGTTGCTCGAGCGGACTTCGGGCGCTGACCAGCCCACGGGCGCCGTCGAGTGCGCCGGGCTTGAGCTCGCACCCAAGCAGCCGGTGCCGCTCGTACGGCCCGGGCAGCCACAGCGCGCTGGTCTTCTCGCTGGAGAAGCCAAACCGCGAGTAATAGGGCGCGTCGCCGACCAGCAGCACGGCACCATAGCGGCGACGGGCGGCCTCGCGCAGCGCGTGATGCACCAGCGTCGAGCCGATGCCGCGCTTGCGGCGGTCAGGCGCGACCGCGAGCGGACCGAGCAAGAGCGCCGGCCGGTCAGGACCGGCCGACACCTGCCAGAGCTGCACCGTACCGACGATGCGGCGGCCCTCGGCGGCAACCAGCGCCAGTTCCGGCCGACGCCCTTCGCGTAGGCGCTCCGACGTCTTGGCGAAGCGGGCCGGCCCGTAGGCGAGGTCGAGCAGCGCGTCACGCGTTGCAGCCTCGGCCGGCCGTTCCTTACGGACGGTAACCATCTCAGACCTCCGTCCGTCCGCTAGATGTGGTACGTCTTCAGCGGCGCGAAGCCGTTGAAGGCCACGGAGGAGTAGGTCGCGGTGTAGGCGCCGGTGCCCTCGATCAGCACCTTGTCGCCGATCTCGAGACTGATCGGCAAGGCGTAGGGCTCGCGCTCGTACATCACGTCGGCCGAGTCGCAGGTCGGCCCCGCCAGCACGCAGGGCGAGAGCTCGTCGCCGTCGCGCGGGGTGCGGATCGGATAGCGGATCGACTCGTCCATGGTCTCGGCGAGGCCGCCGAACTTGCCGATGTCGAGGTAGACCCAACGCACGTCGTCGTTCTCGCTCTTCTTGGAAACGAGCACGACCTCCGCCTCGATGACGCCGGCATTGCCGACCATGCCGCGGCCCGGCTCGATGATCGTCTCCGGGATGCGGTTGCCGAAGTGCCGGCGCAGCGCGCGGAAGATCGCCGAGCCGTAGGTCTTCACCGTCGGCACGTTCTTGAGATATTTGGTCGGGAAGCCGCCCCCGAGGTTGACCATCGTGAGGTTGAGGCCGCGTTCGCCGCATTCGCGGAACACCGCCGCCGCCGAGGCGAGCGCCCGGTCCCAGGCGTGCGGATTGCGCTGCTGGGAGCCGACGTGGAAGGAGACGCCATAGGCTTCGAGGCCAAGGCGGTGGGCGTGCTCCAGCACATCGGCCGCCATGGCGGGCTCGCAGCCGAATTTGCGCGACAGCGGCCATTCCGCCCCGACGCAGTCGGAGAGGATGCGGCAAAAGACGCGCGAGCCGGGCGCGGCGCGGGCGATCTTGTCCACCTCGGCGGTGCAGTCGACGGCGTAAAGGCGCACGCCGAGCGCATAGGCGCGCGCCACGTCGCGCTCCTTCTTGATGGTGTTGCCGAAGGAGATGCGCTCCGCCGGCGCGCCGGCCGCGAGCACCATCTCGATCTCGGCGACCGAGGCGGCGTCGAAGCTCGACCCGAGCGCGGCGAGGAGCGAGAGCACCTCGGCCGCCGGGTTGGCCTTCACGGCATAGAACACCTTCGTATCCGGCAGCGCCTTGGCGAAGGCCAGATAGTTTTCGCGCACGACGTCGAGATCGACGACGAGGCAGGGGCCGTCCTCGGCCCGCTTACGCAGGAATTGGCGGATGCGCGCGGTCATTGGCGCTCTCCCCACGGCTGGCAGGCGGCGAACCGCCCGGTGATGCGGGTTGTGAACTCGTCGCCGGGTGCGCGATGGGGACGCACTTGCGAACGTGGGCTCTCGACCCGCTGTGCTGCCTTGGATTGGAATGGGGAGATCCCACTCCGCACGGCCGGCAATGATGAACAAGCCTCTTCGGTAGCCACGCCGGCGGTGGAAGGCCGGCAGAGACCAAGGAAGCCCGCTCCGTCGTTGCTTTAAGCCGCGTCCCCCGTTGAGCGCGGGGTGTGCCGGTTTCGCCTCCGGCTGCCGGTCAAGTGGATTCGGAGCTCAGACGATCGCAGTACTCAGTCTGCGATCTTGCTCCGGGCGGCTGTCCGGCCTCTTGTCCGGATGCCCACCGACCGACACACGGCCACAGGCACGTGCGAAATTGGGCAATTGCGCACATAAGCGATGTTCACGCACTTGACAAGAATTTTTTTCGCGCGAGCCCTTCGCTCGCGGATCGCCGATCGTCCGGATGGGCAAGCGCGTCCGCGAGAGCGTCGTCAGCCGCGGGTGGTGAACGGCTCGACGCGTCGGGCGTTGCGGATGAACGCGACCATGACGGCGATGCCGCAGGCGAAGAAGATGCCCTGCATGATGTGCACGCCGTAAGGCCCCAAATCCAAGTAGCTGGCGACCGCCCAGCCGCCGGCAAAGGCGGCGCCGAACACCTCGGCGCCGATCAGGATCGCCGCGCTGACGACGGTCAGCACGTTTTGCCACGCGATCCTGCGATCGCCGGTGGGGTTTTCTCCGCGGCTCATGGCATCGCTCCCGTGGGCGGGCGCAATCTCTGCGAAAGCATGGACCGAATCAAGCTCGCTCAGGCGGCGTCGCGGCGCGCCTTCGAGGGAAGCAGGCCGGCCTCCGCCAGCGCCGCGCGGATGCGGTCGATCTCGACGTCCGCGAGCTTGACCAGCGGCGGCCGCACCACCGCCCGCGGCAGCCGGCCGAGCAGCACCAGCGCCTCCTTCATGCGGTTGTGCATGTCGGCCCAGGGGTCGGCGTAGAACACGCGCGCCAGCGGATAGATGCGGTCATTGAGCCGGCGCGCCTCGGCGAGGTCGTTGGCTTTGACCGCATGGAACAGCTGCGCCTGCAGATCCGGGATCACGCTGCCGCTGCCCGAGAGCAGCCCGTTGCAGCCGAGCACCAGGGAGCTGAGCAGCCAGGCGCTATGGGTGGTGAGCACGTTCACCGGCCGCGGCAGGCTCTGCAGCGTGCGGATATGCATCTCGTGCTGCGGCACGTTGCCCGCCCAGTCCTTGATGGCGCGAATGCTCGGCACCTCGTCGACCATCTTGAGGAGCGTGTCGCGCGGGTAGCCCTGCCCGGTGGCGAGCGGATACTGAAACGCGATGAGGGGGAGGTCGGTCGCATCCGCGATGCGCTTGAAATGCGCCAGCGCCATCTCCGGCGATTGCCCCAAGGTGAAGGGCGCCGGCGGGAAGATCAGGAGCGCGGAGGCGCCACCGTCCGCCGCCATGCGGGCGATCCTCGCCGCCTCGATGCTGCCGTCCGCCCATACGCCGTTGACCAGCGGCAGCCGGTCGCCGATCTCGTCCTGCGCGATGGCGAGCACGCGCCGCTGCTCCTCGAAACTGCAGGAGGCGACCTCGGTCGAATGGGCGTTGATGGTGATGGCCGAGAGCCCTTTGGTTGCCGCCACGTCGGTTGCCGCCACGTCGCGCAGATGGCTGCGGAAGCCCTTTTCGTCGATCGAAAGGTCATCGTTGAAGGGCAGCAGCACGGCCGGGATGACGCCGTGGGGGAGGTAGCGGGCGTGACGGGGCATTTTCGACTCCTGATTTCGCCTTCGCCGACGGCAATCCTATAGCACGCTGGCACGGTCGAAGTCCCAGGGGAGAGCCCCAAGGGCTTGCCTTGATGTTTACCGATGGCTGAGCGTAACCTGCCGTCGCACAGAGGCGTGAGGACATTCCATGGCCCGCTATCGACGCATCTTGAGGCACTTGTGGCTCGTGCTGGCGCTCGCACCGCTCCCGGCGTGGGGTGGGGCGGCTTTCATCTACGTCACCAACAGCGCCGGCGACAGCATCCACGTCATCGATCCCGCGACCAACAAGGTGGTGCAGGAGATCAAGGGCATCGAGGCGGCCCACGGGATTGCGCCCTCGCCCGACGGCTCGCGGGTCTATGTCAGCAACGAGGCCGACAGCACGCTCGACGTGTTCGACCGCGAGAGCGGGGCGCTCACCAAGAAAGTGCCGCTGAGCAACCACCCCAACAACATCGCGGTCACCAAGAATGGCGATCGCATCTTGGTCGGTATCGCGCGCGGGACCGGCGCCGTCGACGTCATCGACGCCAAGACGCTGACGCGGACCAAGAGCATCTTGGTGAAGGGGCGGCTGCACAACATCTACGTGACGCCCGATGGCAAGCACCTGATTACCGGCTCGATCCCGGGGAAGCTTTTGACCGTCATCGATCTCGAGCGCGAGGTTCCCATATGGGAGCTGCCGTTCGATCTCGGGGTGCGCCCGATGACGATCGAGGCCGGCGCGGACGGCTCGACCAAGCGCATCTTCGTGCAGCTCTCCGACACCAATGGGTTCGCGGTGGTGGATTTCGCCGCGCGCAAGGAGGTGGCGAGGATCAAGCTGCCGGCGACGACGGCGGAATTCGAAACCGATGCCGGCCGCGCCACGGCGCCCTCGCACGGGATCGGCGTCGCGCCCGACGGCAAGACACTGTGGGTCACCAGCATCCCCAACAACGCGGTGTTCGTTTATTCGCTCGCCGACCTCAAGCTGATCGGGGAGGTGGCGCTGCCCGCGCTCAAGCTCCCAGGGCACGACGCGATCGCGTCGGTGCCGAACTGGGTGACGTTCACGCCGGACAGCAAGACGATCTACATCTCCAACGCCGCCATCAAATCCGTCACCGCCATCGATACCGAGAGCAGGACGGTCAAGGCCGTCATCCCGGTGGGCGAAGTGCCGAAACGGATCACCACGCTAGTGACGAACTGATCGTTTTGGGCCGCGGCGGGAGCCCGGAGGGCAGCGCCCGCGAATTCGGGTGCTCCCCCTGCCGATGTGGAAGGCCCGCCCTGGAGTGGATTGATTCGGCCGGCAAGCAACCCATATGTCGCGGACGACATCGCCGCAGCGCCCGCGTGCCGCCATCTCTCCCGCCGGTATTCCGGTTTCATGACGCCAGGTTCCTTGTTTCATCCGGCCGTTGCCGCCTGGTTTGAGCGCAGCTTTGCTGCGCCCACGGCGGCGCAGGCGCAGGCTTGGCCTGCCTTCCAGGCCGGGCGGCACCTGCTGATTGCCGCCCCCACCGGATCGGGCAAGACGCTCGCGGCCTTTCTCGCCGCCATCGATGGCCTGGTGCGGCAAGGGCTCGACGGCGGCCTCAAGGACGAAACCCAGATCGTCTACGTCTCGCCGCTCAAGGCGCTCTCGAACGACATCCAGCGCAACCTGGAAGCGCCGCTGGCCGGCATCCGCGAAAGCCTCAAGGCGCAAGGCTTGCCGGACGTGGACATCCGCACCTGGGTCCGCACGGGCGACACCCCACCCGGCGAGCGCGACCGCATGCGCCGCCGCCCGCCGCACATCGTGGTGACCACCCCGGAATCCCTCTACATCCTGCTCGGCTCGGAGTCGGGCCGCTCGATGCTGGCCACCACCCGCACCGTGATCGTCGACGAGATCCACGCGCTCGCCGCGAACAAGCGCGGCACCCACTTGGCGCTTTCGCTCGAGCGGCTGGCGGCGCTCTGCGGCGATCGGCTGCTGCGTGTGGGCCTTTCGGCCACCCAGAAGCCGATCGAGGCGGTCGCGCGGTTCCTGGTGGGGGCGGGCGCGAGCAAACCCTCCGGCGTCGACTGCACCATCATCGACACCGGCCACCGCCGTGCCCGCGACCTCGCCCTCGACCTCCCGGAGTCGCCGCTCGAGGCCGCGATGTCGGCCGAGGTTTGGGAGCAGGTGTATCAACGCCTGGCCGAGTTGATCGCGGCGCACCGCACCACGCTAATCTTCGTCAACACCCGCAGGCTGGCCGAGCGGGTGACGCGTCAGCTGTCCGAGCGCGTCGGCGCCGATCAGGTGACCGCACACCACGGCAGCCTCGCCAAAGAGCAGCGCCTCGATGCCGAGCAGCGGCTCAAGCACGGCAAGCTCAAGGCGCTGGTGGCCACCGCTTCGCTCGAGCTCGGCATCGACATCGGCGAGGTTGACCTCGTCTGCCAGCTCGGGTCGCCGCGCTCGATCGCAACCTTCCTCCAGCGCGTCGGACGGTCCGGGCATGCCATCGACGGCACGCCCAAGGGCCGGCTGTTTCCGCTATCGCGCGATGAGCTGGTGGAGTGCGCGGCGCTGCTCGACAGCGTCGGCCGCGGCGAGCTCGACCGCCTCGCGATCCCGGAGCAGCCGCTCGATGTGCTGGCGCAGCAGATCGTCGCCGAAGTGGCCGCGCGCGAATGGAACGAGGACGAACTCTATGCGCTCGTGCGCCGTGCCTCCCCCTATCGCGCGCTGGCGCGGGAGGATTTCGCGGCGGTGGTGGGCATGCTGGCGGACGGCTTCAGCACCCGCCGCGGCCGGCGCGGCGCGCTGATCCACTACGACGGCGTCAACCATCTGCTGCGCGGCCGGCGCGGCGCCCGGCTCACCGCCCTGACATCCGGAGGCACGATCCCGGACAACGCCGACTATCAGGTGCTGCTCGAGCCCGAGAACCATTTCATCGGCACCGTGAACGAGGATTTCGCGGTCGAGAGCATGGCCGGCGATATCTTCCAGCTCGGCAACAAGAGCTATCGCATCATGCGCGTGGAGCGCGGCGTGGTGCGCGTTGAGGATGCCCATGGGATGGCGCCGACCATTCCGTTCTGGCTCGGCGAAGCGCCCGGTCGCAGCGACGAATTGTCGGCCGCCGTGTCGCGCCTGCGCGCCGAGATTGCCGCGCGCTTGCGCGGCGGCGAGCAGGCCGAGGGTATCCTACGCTGGCTCGCGGACAGCATCGGGATCGCCGAGCCCGCGGCCGAGCAACTCCTCGAATATCTGGCCGCGGGGCATGCGGCGCTCGGCTGCCTGCCGACGCACGACACGATCGTGTTCGAACGCTTCTTCGACGAGGTCGGCGGCATGCAGTTCGTCATCCATTCGCCCTACGGCAGCCGCATCAACCGCGCCTGGGGGCTGGCGCTGCGCAAGCGTTTTTGCCGCAAATTCAATTTCGAGCTGCAGGCGGCGGCGACGGAGGACAATATCGTCCTCTCGCTGACCACCGCGCACAGCTTCGAGCTTGCCGACGTCGCGCGTTATCTCAACTCCGCCACCATCAGGCCGCTCTTGATCCAGGCGCTGCTCGATGCGCCGATGTTCATCACGCGCTGGCGCTGGGTAATCGGCGTCGCGCTCGCGCTGCCGCGCTTTCGCGGCGGCAAGAAGGTGGCGCCGCAACTCGCGCGCATGGGCGCCGAGGATCTGATCGCGGCGGTCTTTCCCGACCAGATCGCCTGCGCGGAAAACCTCCCCGGCGAGCGCGAGATCCCGGACCATCCGTTGGTGCGCCAGACCATCGACGACTGCCTCAACGAGGCGATGGATCTCGCGGGTCTCGAGCGCCTGCTCGAGCGCATGGAAGCCGGTGACATTCGCATCGTCGCGCGCGACCTGACCGAGCCTTCGCCGCTGGCGCTCGAGGTGCTCTCCGCGCGTCCCTACGCCTATCTCGACGACGCGCCGCTGGAGGAGCGCCGAACCCAAGCCGTGATGAGCCGGCGCTGGCTCTCGCCGGAGACCGCGTCCGACCTCGGTCGGCTCGATCCGGAGGCGATCGCGCGTGTTCGCGGCGAAGCATGGCCCGACGCCGCCAACGCCGACGAGCTGCACGACGCGCTGGTCTGGCTCGGCTTCCTCGGCGCGGACGAAGCCCGCGCCGGGCCCGGCTGGAGCGACTGGCTGTCGGACCTCGCCCGGGCGAACCGCGTGGCGCGGCTGCATGCTCCCGATGCGACGCTGTGGATCGCGGCGGAACGGCTGCCGCAGTTCCGGGCGCTGTGGCCCACCGCCGAGCTCGAGCCCGCGATCGCGGCTCCCGCCGCCGCTGCCGGCGCGAATTGCGGGCGCGACGAGGCGCTGGTCGAAATCCTGCGCGGCCGGCTCGAAGGCCTCGGGCCGGTCACCCGCGAGGCGCTCGCCGCTGCGCTCGGACTTGCGCCGAGCGAGATCGCAGCCGCGCTGGCGGCGCTCGAGGCCGAAGGCTTCGCCATGCGCGGGCGCTTCACGCCGGCAGCGGATGGCGAGGAATGGTGCGAGCGCCGCCTGCTTGCCCGCATTCACGGCTACACGGTCAAGCGGTTGCGGGCGGAGATCGAGCCGGTCGCGGCGCGCGACTTCCTGCGCTTTCTGTTGACCTGGCAGCGCGTCGCGGCCGACGCGCGCATGCAGGGGCCGGATGCCGTCGATACCGTGGTCGCCCAACTCGAGGGATTCGAGGCACCGGCCGGGGCTTGGGAGAGCGAGATCCTGCCGGCGCGGCTCGCCGGATACGAGCCGACGTGGCTCGACGACCGCTGCCTGGCGGGGCAGGTGGCGTGGATGCGGCTGCGGCCGCGCTCCGCGCGATCGGGCAACGGCGGCGAAAGCCGGGCGAGCCCCGTGCGTACGACCCCGATCACGCTGGTGGCGCGCCGGCATGCCGCGCATTGGACGTCGCTGTCGCCCCAAGCGGACGATGTCCAACCCAGCATCCGCGCGCAGGTGGTTGCCGATCATATTCGCCAGCACGGGGCGTCATTCTTCGACGAGCTCGTGGACGGCACCGGCCTGCTGCGGACGCAGGTCGAGGAGGCGTTGGCCGAACTGGTCGCGCTCGGCCTCGTGAGCTCCGACAGCTTTGGGGGCTTGCGCGCGTTGCTGGTGCCGTCCGGCGAGCGCAGGCCGCTCGCCGGCGGGCGGCGGCGCCGTCGCACCGTGAAATTCGGCATGGAAGAGGCGGGTCGCTGGGCGCTCGCGCGCCGTCCGCGGCCGGCGACGTCCGCGGCGCCGGCGCAAGCGGCTTCCGAGCACATCGAGCACGTGGCGCGGACCTTGTTGCTCCGCTACGGCGTCGTGTTCTGGCGGCTCATCGAACGCGAGGCCGCCTGGCTCCCGCCCTGGCGGGACCTGCTGCGCGTCTATCGCCGGCTCGAGAGCCGCGGCGACATCCGCGGCGGGCGTTTCGTCGCCGGCTTCTCCGGCGAGCAATTTGCCCTGCCGGACGCGATCGGCATGTTACGCGAGGCGCGGCGCAGGCCGGCCGCGGGCGCGTTGCTCTCGCTCTCTGGCGCCGACCCGCTCAACCTCGTGGGAATCCTTACCCCGGGGCCGAGGCTTCCGGCATTAACGGGCAACCGCTTGCTCTACCGCGACGGCCTCCCCATTGCGCTGCTCGCCGCCGGCGACGTGCAGTTTCTCGAGACGCTCGACGCGGCGAGCGAATGGGAGGCTCACAAGGCATTGTTGCGATGCGCTGAGCCGGCGCCGTCTACTGCTTCCGACACGGCGCTGCGCGGCCGCAACGGTATCGCCTTTCGTGCCCACCACCGTCCGGGACGTCCATCGTGAGCGTGGCTCGGTCGGCGGCCGCGTATCGCTGCGACGCGAGGGGCTTCTAGAACTTTTCCCCGTTGACCCAGTCGGCCAGAGTTTTCCAATTCGGGTCGTCCTTGGACGTGAACTGGCGGCCGCCGGAGTGAAAGACGTTGCCGCCCACCTCGGGCGCGAGCGGCTGCTGCAGCAGCCGGCTGGTCGCGGGATCGCCCGGGTTCACCAGGATCGACGCCATCTCGAAGTTGCGGCGCGACTGCTCCTCGCTCCAGCTGCTGGCGCCGGGCGACAGCCGTTCCAGCCGGAACGCGTTGTTGCTCTCCGCATGGCAGACGTAGCAGCGGGTATGGCCGTCGCGCTTTTGCAGGAAGATCGGCTGCACGCGCACCTTGAAGAACTCGTAGTCGAGCGCCGGTGCGGCCCGCGAGCCGATGGAGGACGCAGCAGCGGCTGCGAGCAGGGCGGCCATCACGACGAATTTTGCTCGACGAGCGGCCATGCGAATCCTCCCGCAGTTTTTGAATTTGGTCGTGGCCGCAAATGCTAGTGTGGTGGATTTGAAGTTCCTATCATTATGCAGCGAGCTCGCATAGGAACTTCAAATCCAAAAAACCACACTAGAGTCATAAGTTTGCTAGTGTCCCTTTGATTCCGAAGTTCGCAAGAGCACGTGCCGCAAGGGCTTGCGAACTTCGGAATCAAAGGGACACTAGCGCAATTTCGCAACTGCTGTCATCGGTTGGTCAGCCGGATGCCGCGACGGCGGCCCATGGCCGCGCAGTCCTCGTCGGTCTTGAGGCCGATCGCGCGGATGCCGTGGGCGGCGAGCTCCTCGTCGCGGTCCTCGGTGTCGCCGGTCACCCCGACCGCGCCGATGACCTCGCCCGCGGCATCGCGAATCTGCAAACCGCCGCCCTCGGGAAAAATCTGTTCGTCGGTCGCAGCGATGAGATAGCGCATGAAGATCGGCTTCTCCTCGGCGCGCACTTTCACGAGCTTGGAGGAGCGCCCCATGGCGAGCGCGGCATAGGCTTTGCCGTAGGCCATCTCGAACCGGATCATGGAGCTGCCGTCCTCCTTCTTGAACGCCTTCACCTTGCATCCGGGCTCGACCACGATCACCGAGAGCGGCCGGCAATCGAGCTCGGCGCCGCGCGCGAGGATGGCGTCGATGAGGCGGTCGGCCTGCGCGAGGGTGATGGCGCTCATGGGGCCTCCATTTGATTGGGTCGCTGCGGGTGCGCCCAGAATACGCCGGTGCGACGGGCATGCCGAGCTTGGTTGACTCGCGATTGGGAGCTGTGACACCGGTCTGCGCGGCCGACACGGCAGGGCGCTCGATCCGAGGAGGTTACGAATGACCGAATTCTCACGTCGCGACATGCTGGGCGCCGCCGCTGCCGGCGGTATGGTGGCAGCTGCAACGAGCACGGAGACTTTCGGGCAGGGACAGCCGCCGTTCGGGCCAACGCCGGCGCCGCTGGCCGGCGCCGAGTTGCCGTCCTTCCGCTTCCAGCTCGGCGCGGTCGCACCCAAAACGTGGGACGGCGGCTGGGCGAAAGAGGCGACGGTGGCGCAATTCCCGGTGTCGCAGGCGATCGCCGGCGTGCTGATGTCGCTCGTCCCTGGGGGCCTGCGCGAATTGCACTGGCACGCCAATGCGGCGGAGTGGGCTTACGTGATCAAGGGCCAATGCCGCGTCACCACAATCAACCCGCAAGGCCAGTCGCAGATCGTCGACTTCAATGCCGGCGACGTCTGGTATTTCCCGCGCGGGTTTGGCCACTCGATCCAAGGCATCGGCTCCGAGGACTGCCTGTTCGTGCTGGTGTTCGACAACGGCTACTTTTCGGAGTTCGGCACGTTCAGCATCACCGATTGGGTCGGACATACGCCGCCCGAGGTGCTGGCGAAGTACTTCGGCGTGCCGGCGTCGACCTTCGCGAATTTCCCCAAGCGCGAGGTCTATATCGCCAAGGGACCGGTGCCGCCGCCGCTTCCCGCCAATCCGGGGCCCGGCACGCTCGATAGCGGGCCGCTCACCCATCGCTACCGCCTGCTCGCCCAGCGCCCGGACACTTATCCGGGCGGCACCAATCGCCTGGTATCGCAGCGCCAGTTTCCGATCTCGACGACCGTCACCGGCGCGCTCATGCAGATCAAGCCCGGCGCGCTCCGTGAGCCGCACTGGCATCCCAACGCCGACGAATGGCAATACTATATTGCCGGCCGCGCCCGTATGACCGTGTTCGGGTCTCACGGCCGCGTCCGCACCGAAGAGTTCAACGCCGGCGACGTCGGCTACGTGCCGCAGGGCTACGGGCACTATATCGAGAACATCGGCAACGAGGATGTCGAGCTCCTGCTCGCGCTCAACAACGGCACTTATGAGTCGATCTCGCTCGCCGATTGGATCGGAGCCAATCCGCACCTCCTGCTGGCGACCAATTTCGAGGTGCCGGAGAACACGTTCAAGGATTTCCAGACGCGCAACAGGTTCCTGGCGATCTGACTCGCCGGCCGCATCGCGCGCTGCCCCTCTCAGCCGAAGTGGGATCTATCCGACTTCGGCCGCCTCGAAGGTGCAATGCACGCGTTGACATCCCATATGACCCATATGAACGAGCAGACCCAAGTCTTCGCCTCCGAAGCCGGCGACAACCCGTTGCTCGCGGAATGGGGCGGCCCGTTCGGCGTGGCGGCCTTCGGCCGGATCAAGCCGGAGCATTTCCGGCCTGCCTTTGCCCGCGCATTTGCCGCGCACGCGGCCGAGGTCGCGGCCATTGCCGGCAATGCGGCCGCGCCGACCTTCGCCAACACCATCGAGGCGCTCGAATCGAGCGGGGCGACGCTCACACGAGCGGTCGACGTTTTCGATCTCCTCGCCGGCGCCCACACCAACGATGCGATTCTCGCGATCGAGCGCGAGCTGGCCCCGCTCGAGGCCAAGCACTGGGACAGGATCCTCATGGACGAGGCCCTGTTCGGCCGCATCGACACCCTCTACCGGACACGCGAGCGGCTTGCGCTTTCGGCCGAGCAGCGGCGCTTGCTCGAGCGCTATCACTTGAAATTTGTCCGCGCCGGCGCTGCGCTTGACGCCGCGGCGAAGGCGCGGCTCGCCGACATCAACGAGCGCCTCGCCACGCTCGGCACCACGTTCAGCCAGAACGTGTTGGCGGACGAGCAGAGCTATACGCTGGCGCTCGACGGCGAAGACGACCTCGCCGGTCTTCCGGATTTCGTGCGCGCGGCAGCGCGGGCGGTGGCCGAGGAGCGCGGGCTTGCCGGCAAGCACGCCGTCACCACTTCGCGCTCGAGCGTCGAGCCGTTCCTGCAATTCTCCGCGCGGCGCGACCTGCGCGAAAGGGTTTTTCGCGCCGGGATCGCGCGCGGCAACGGCGGCGGCGCAACCGACAACAAGGCGATCATTGCCGAGATGGTGGCGCTGCGGGCCGAGCGCGCGCGGCTGCTCGGATATGCGAGCTTCGCGCATTACCGGCTGGATGACACCATGGCGAAGACGCCTGACGCCGTTCGCACGCTGCTCGAGCGCGTCTGGGCGCCGGCGCGACGCCGTGCGCTCGCCGATCGCGATGCCCTGCAGGCGCTGGTGCAGGCGGAGGGCAAAAATTTCGCGCTGGCGCCGTGGGACTGGCGCCATTACGCGGAGAAGCTGCGCAAGGCGCGCTGCGACATCGACGAGGCGACGATCAAGCCGTATCTGCCTGACCTTCGAGCGTCGCGACGGCGTCCCGGTCTGGCATGACGACGTGCGGGTGTGGGAGGTGCGGGACGCCGCCGGGCGCCATCGCGGCCTGTTCTTCGGCGACTATTTCGCCCGCACGTCGAAGCACAGCGGCGCCTGGATGACCACCCTACGCGACCAGGAAAAGCTCAGAGGCGACATCCATCCGTTGGTCGTCAATGTCATGAACTTCTCCAAGGCGGGCGAGGGCGAGCCGACGCTGCTTTCATTCGACGACGCCAAGACGCTGTTCCACGAATTCGGTCACGCCTTGCACGCGCTTCTCTCCGACGTCACCTACCCGATGATCGCGGGGACCAGCGTGCTGCTGGATTGGTCGGAGCTGCCTTCGCAGCTGTTCGAGCATTGGTTGGAGCGGCCGGAAATCTTGCGCCGCTTCGCGCTTCACTATCGCACTGGCGAGCCGATGCCGGAGGATCTCCTGCGCCGGCTGGTCGCCGCCCGCACCTTCAACCAGGGCCAGACGACGGTGGAATACGTCGCCTCGGCGCTCATCGATCTCGACCTCCATCTCAAGCCCGCGACCGGCGGCGCCCAAGCCTTCGACATCGACGGCTTCGAGCAGGCTGTGCTCGCGCGCATCGGCATGCCGGCCGAGATCGTCATGCGCCACCGACCCACCCATTTCCAGCACGTATTCGCGGGCGCCGGCTACGCCTCGGCCTACTACAGCTATCTGTGGTCGGAGGTGCTCGACGCCGACGCCTTCGCGGCGTTCGAGGAGACCGGCGACGTCTTTGACGCCGGCATCGCGAAGAAGCTGCATGATCATGTCTACGCCGCCGGCGGCGCGCGCGATCCGGCCGAGCTCTACACCGCCTTCCGCGGGCGATTGCCGACGCCCGACGGCTTGCTCAAGCGGCGGGGGTTGAGCGAGGACGCCGCTTAGATTGCCGGCAAGCTCTCGCATCTTCGGTGTCGTCGCCCGCGAAAGCGGGCGATCCAGTATGCTCCGAACGCTCAATCATGCACGGGCACTGCATACTGCGAGCATTGTGATTACTGGATGCTCCGCTTGCGCGGAGGATGACAGCGCAGGATCGGGCGAGCGCTGACCATGGACCTTCACACCGCCGGGCATCGCCGAGGCGTCGTCGCCGCGCCGCACCACGCCGCGGTCGAGGCCGGATGCGCGGCGCTCGCCGAAGGCGGCAATGCACTCGAGGCCATGGTCGCCATGGCCGCGACCAGCGCCGCGGTCTATCCGCACATGACCCACTTGGGCGGTGACGGGATTTGGCTCGTGCGCGAGCCGTCCGGGCGCGTGCGCGCGCTGATGGCGGCGGGTGGCGCCGGCGCCAACGCGCGGCGCGAGCTTTACCGCGACTACGAAACGATCCCGCCGCGCGGTGCGCTCGCGGCGCTCACCGTGCCGGGCGCGGTCGCCGGCTGGATGCTGGCGCTGGAGGCGGCCAGCGCCTTTGGCGGGCGCTTGCGGCTTGGCGATCTGCTCGCGCCTGCGATCGCCCATGCGCGCGAGGGCACGATCGTCACGCGCAGCCAGGCCCGCTTCACCGCCGAGAAGCTTGCCGAACTCAAGGACGTGCCCGGCTTCGCGCCGACGTTCCTGCTCGACGGCAAGCCGCCCCACGCGGGCGCGACGCTCAAGCAGGCAGCGCTCGCCGCGACGCTCGACCATGTCGCCCACGCCGGGCTCGACGATTTCTACCGCGGCGACGTCGGTCGCGAGATCGCCGGCGATCTCGACCGCGTCGGCAGCCCGGTGACGCGCGCCGACCTCGAATCCTGCCGCGCCACGCTCGCCGAGCCGCTCTCGGTTGCGGTCGATGCCGGCCGCGCGTTCAACACCCGGCCGCCGACGCAGGGCCTAGCGTCATTGATCATTCTCGCGCTGTTCGAGCGCTTGCGCGTCCCGCAGGGTGAGGGTTTCGATCACATCCACGGGCTGGTCGAAGCGACCAAGCGGGCCTTCGGCGTCCGCGACCGAGTGATCACCGATCCCGATGATCTGCCGCATCCGGTGCTACCTCGATGCCAAGTTCCTCGACGCCGAGGCGCTTACGATCGATCGCCGCAAGGCCGCGCGCTGGCCCGTGCCCGCTGGCGAGGGCGGCACCGTCTGGATGGGCGCCGCCGACGCCTCGGGCCTCGTCGTCTCCTACGTCCAGTCGCTCTACTGGGAATTCGGCTCCGGCGTGGTGCTGCCCCGGACCGGCGTGCTGATGCAGAATCGGGGCGCGAGTTTTTCGCTCGACGGTGGCGCGTTGAACGCGCTCGAGCCCGGCCGGCTGCCGCCCCATACGCTCAATCCGGCCCTCGCCGTGCTCGCCGATGGCCGCATCGTGGGCTACGGCGCCATGGGCGGGGACGGTCAGCCGCAGACGCAAGCGGCGATATTCACGCGGCACGTGCGCTACCGGATGCCGCTCGGCCGCGCGATCGATGCCCCGCGCTGGCTGTTGGGCCGCACCTGGGGCTCGATGCGCGGCAATCTGCGCATGGAAGCGCGCTTCGACGGCGCGCTCGTCGACCGCCTGCTGTCGGCCGGGCACGACGTCGAGGTGTTGGCGGAGCCTTATTCGGACGTCATGGGTCATGCCGGGACGGTGGTGTTGCATGCGGATGGAACGTGCGAAGGCGCTCATGATCCGCGCGCCGACGGCGGTGCCGCGGGGGCGTAGATTTCGCGTTACTTTCCAACGTCGGCGGAACGACATTTCGCGCCTCCATTCCGCCGCAGTCCGTGATATCGTGCGCCTGCGTGCGCGCGGAATTTGTTGCGCAAGCAGGGGAGCCTTGGCGAGCAAATCGATGATTTGTCGTTTCTTTTTCTGCGCTCTGGCGGCATTTGCGGGTCTCATCATCGCGACCGCAGCAGCGCAAGCGCATCCCCACATCTGGGTGACCGTCAAGAGCGAGCTCGTCTACGCGCCCGACGGTATCGTGACCGGCGTGCGCCACGCCTGGACCTTCGACGACATGTTCTCGACGTTCGCGACCCAAGGGATCGAATCGAAGAAGAAGGGCGAGTTCACTCGGGAAGAATTGGCGCCGCTCGCCGAAGTCAACGTCACCTCGCTCAAGGAATACGACTTCTTCACCTATGCCAAGGCGAACGGAAAGAAGATCGAGTTCGACGAGCCGTCGGCGGGCTATTATCTCGACTTCAATCCCAGGGACACGGTGCTTACGCTCTACTTCACGCTACCGCTCAAGACGCCGGTGAAGGCGAAGGACCTGACGCTCGAAGTCTACGACCGGGAGTTCTTCGTCGATTTCAGCTTCGCCGAAAAGGATCCCGTCAAGCTCGTCGGCGCTCCCGCGCACTGCAAGGTCTCGATCGGGCGGCCGCAGGAAATGAGCGCCGCACTGACGCAACAACTAAGCCAACTCGGTGCCGATCAGAGAGATCCCTCGCTCACGATCGGTGCCGAATACGCCAACAAGATCGCAGTGAAATGTCCGTGAACATCGCCGTCGAGCGGCGACGGATCGTTCATATCGCGCTGCTGGTCACCGTCATCGCCTGCCTTCTGTTCGCGGCCGGCCTGCTCGACGGCGCATTCGCCCAGGCCGGCCCCTTCGGCGCGCCGCGGACGCAGGCGCCGGCCGCTCCCGTGGGCGGCGTGCTCGGTTGGATCTTCGCCAAGCAGGCGGAATTCTATCGCCAGTTTTCGAGCCTGCTCCGCGCCGCCAAGGCCGACGGCAGCGCCGCCTGGAGCCTGTTCGGATTGTCGTTCCTCTACGGCATTTTTCACGCCGCCGGCCCCGGTCACGGCAAGGCGGTGATCTCGTCTTACATCGTCGCGAATAACGAGACCTGGACGCGTGGCGTGGTTCTGTCGTTCGCCTCGGCGCTGATGCAGGCGCTGGTCGCGGTGGTGCTCGTAGGCATGGCCCGCGGTGACGCCACGCCCTCACGATCACGCGCACCACGGCCACGCGCACCACGACCACGATCGTGGTCACGGTCATGACCATGGTCATGGCCAACATCATGGCGAAGGCCACGCCCACCACCATGATCACGCGCACGACGATGAAGCGTCGGCATGGGGGCACGCGCATGCACCCGAGCCGGAGGAGCTTGCCGGACCGGGCGGATGGAACCGGGGGCTTTCCGCGATCGTCGCCGTCGGCCTGCGGCCGTGCTCGGGGGCAATCCTGGTCCTGGTCTTCGCGCTGGCGCAGGGATTGTTCTGGGCGGGCGTCGCCTCGACCTTCGTCATGGGGATCGGGACCGCCATCACGGTTGCCGCGATCGCCTCCATCGCCGTCGGCGCCAGGGCGTGGGCCCAGCACCTCGCCGACACGCGCTCCGGCTATGGGATGCTGGCGATGCGCGGCGTCGAGGTCGGCGCGGCGGTCGTGATCATCGCTTTCGGCGCCCTGCTGCTCACCGGCTATATGGTCACCGAACGGATGGTCGGGATCTGACCCGCACGCGTCGGCCGCGTGTCCAGAACGCTTGGGCCACCCCCGTCGTTGAATTCGCGGAGAGCGCAGCAATGGCCGCCGAACGACTCTCAACACGTTGCTGCATCGTCGGCGGCGGGCCGTGCGGGCTCATGCTCGGCTTCCT
>WNGK01001978.1_pt1 | contig 22060 bp, 14 predicted proteins | sample 5400601 | NCBI WGS metagenome assembly WNGK01 (sample SAMN13153376, study PRJNA577476) | soil metagenome | isolation source: 60 cm soil or saprolite under Garry oak tree replicate 1 | place: USA:California | collected 2016-06-15
AAGCGAAAACAACCTACCACCGTGGAAAAGCTCATCATTACAATAACGTGTGATTCCACGATGTCCTATCCAAGCAACCCTAATAATCCAACCCCGAGGGGCTTGGAAGCGGTGGCGGAAGAATATGTGCGGGGCGTCAACGCCGGAGCAAGCATCTGTCATTTACACGGACCATACACCGTGGATGAACAAATCCAAGCCGACGGCACTAAGCTCTCCAATCTGGACATCCCCGGCTGGGCGAAACTTCGCGGGCTGATCACCAGCAAGTGCAGCCCACTTATCCAATATGGAATTGCCAACGGCCGTTTTCCGCAGCGCAAGACACTCATGCGCGAGCAAAAGCCCGACATGATTTCGACCTGCTTTAATGCGCACGACGAGTGCTTCGACTACGAACCCGGCAATCCGCCGGTTGAGTTGTACGGGCTGCACAATCGCGACGAATTGACCGAGTATTGCAAGGTGACGAAGGAATTGGGCGTGAAGATCGAGGCCGAGTGCTTTCATTATGGCGGCGTGTGGAACGCGGAGCGGATGGTCGCCAACGGTCTGCTTGCAAAGCCCGTCTGGATCACTTTCTTCCTTGGCTGGCGGGGCGGGTGCTACACGCCGCCAACGCTGAAAGCGATGCAGTACATGCACGATCATCTGCCGGAGGGTTTCAACTACAACACATCGGTGATGGATCCACAGGAACATTGGCGGGTTCTGACCATGGCGATCATGTTGGGCGGCCACGTGCGGGTCGGCATGGAGGATAATCCCTTCCTGAAACTTGGGCAGTACGCCCGCAGCAATGCCGAATTGGTGGAAAAAGTTGTTCGCATCACTAAGGAAGTAGGTCGAGACATTGCTTCACCGGCCGAGGCACGCCGGATCGCTGGCATTAATTAGCGGTTAGGTGTGAAAGCAGCCGTTTTGCACAACATTGGAGTGCCGTTTCGTTTTGAGGATGTTCCCCTGCCGCAACTCGAACCGGATGAGGTCCTCGTCGAAACCCGAACATGTGGAATTTGCCGGACTGACATTCATATCCAGGACGGGCTGGCGTACATTCCTGACTTTCCACACGTCAGCGGCCACGAACCCGGGGGAGTCGTGGCCGCCGTGGGAGACCAAGTGAGCACTTTCAAGCCTGGGCAGCGTGTAGTGCCGCATTTGTTTTTGACATGTTCCCTGTGCTATTACTGTCGCACCGGACGGGATGCCCAATGCTCGCACGTCAAAGGTGTCTTAGGCGTTACTGTGCACGGCGGTTTTGCAGAATACTTCAAGGCGCCTGCGCGTAACTTGCTGACCTTGCCGAAAAATGTTTCTTTTGAAGCGGGCGGATTGGTTAGTTGTGCAGTCATCACCGCCCTGCATGCTTACCGCCGTGCCCGGCTGAGCGTTAATGATATCGCTGTTGTGATGGGTATAGGTGGCATAGGACAGGTACTAATCGAGATTCTTCGTTCCGCTGGTGTCAAGGTGGCCGCGGTTAGCCGCTCGCCCAAAAGTCTCGAATTTGCCGATAAGCTCGGGGCACACCTATCGGTGCCGTTAGGTGACTCGAATGCTGCCCAAAAAATTAAGGAATTCTCCGGAGGTGAAGGGGCACATTGCATTTTCGAGTGTGTCGGCACGGCTGCCACGATGAAAGCGGCCGCAGAATTTGCGAGACGCGGCGGCCAGATTATTGTGGTGGGAGAAGAGCCTGATTTCCCGGCCATCAACACCATCCAGATTGCCCAGCGCGAGCTGGAAATCATTGGTTCCCGGAACGGCTCGCGTCAGGACGCGAAAGATGCCCTCGATATGATGGCCGCTGGGCAAATCAATCCGCTCATCATTCGTCAATACCCCCTGGAGCAACTCAACGAAGCGATTCAATTCATGCGCAGCGGTCAAGCTCATGGCCGGCTCATCCTCGCCATCAAGAATGGATCCTGAATCGCGTCAGCAAGGCTGCAAACGCCTGTGGGCTATTCCCGCCGCGCTCCAAAAGCAGGATTTGGCTGCCGCCTCGCACAGCGCATCATTCAATCGCGACATCATTGAAGCTGGCAAAGCTCCAAGCCGCTTGCGCATGGATACCCTGCCCGTTCCAAAAGGGACTCACGACGGTCTAGTCCCGGCTTACATCCCTCCAACTGCAGGTGAGGTGAAAAAGCACGAAACAAAACGAGAACCGGCCAAGAAGCCTTGAGGGCAGTCTCGTTTGGCGATGACACCGAGTTCGGAGCGATTCGCCCAATTTTGCCCAATGCGCTTGCCAAAAAACATGTTGCTTTAGTGATTATTATTTGGTTTTTGTTGCTACTATGCATTTTTTGAAACCTCCTAAAGGAGGCGGCATAAATAGAAGGCGGTTCTCACAAGTTTTATTGGCTTTATGTGGTTTTCCACCACTTCTTGGGCAACGACAAAAAGCCTCTGCAAGTGAAGCTGCCAAAGCAGCGCCGACATCGAGGAAGAATTTGGATCGACAAGAGAGACTATTTCCCACAGATCTTCCCACTAACGAATGGAACAGCTTTCCGGCGGTGGGCTTTAGCAAACCCGCGTGTGGGATTGTGTACCGGCGCAAAGAAGGACCGCAAGACGGCATGCCCTTGGGCTCCATCGGAACAGGGAGGATTGATCTTAAGCCCAATGGCACCTTCGGTTATTGCACGATCTTTAACTCTGTTGTGCCACAGCGCGGCCCGTTGGACATTCCCTTCCTGGGCATGAGTGTCGCGGACCAGTTATGGCTCTTGAGCCAACCGCGCACTACCTATGGCGAGTACATGTTTTCCGGGCTTCAGACGCCAACCGAAATCCACTATTGGGGACACTATCCAGCAGCGGATATGGAGTTCGACATGCCAGGCTCTCCGGTGAATGTAGGGATTCGGAGCTGGGCGCCATTTCTTCCAGGTGATGCCGCCGCTAGCAACACTCCCGGTGCCGCATTTGATGTGCACCTAAGAAACTCCACGAAATCGCCGCAGACCGGACGTCTTGTGTTCAGCTTTCCGGGACCGACGCAGGGGGAAGCACAAATCGCGCCGAATAGTCCGAGGGAGAAAGTGCCGTTCATTCCCTACGGCCATACCTGGTTGCCGGTCGTCCGCGAAAAAGTAAAAGCCCAGCGGAAAATAGTCAAAGGGGACTTTAGTGGTTTAGTGGTTACTTCCAATCAAGGTGTTGGTTATGCGTTAGGAATTGCTGGTGATACTGAGGTGACGGCGGGAGGTGGTTTGCACGATAGCGCCTCACCTTACAAGACGGGTCAGACGTGGGGTAAAATAGCTTCTGAGCTGCCCAAGGCGGAGGAGCAGGATTTCAGCGGATCAATCGCCGTGAAATTTGATCTCGCGCCGGAAGAACAAAAGACGGTCAGGTTCATCCTTGCCTGGTATGCGCCTATGTGGATCGGAGAAGGTTCACATACCTTCACGCATATGTATGCGACTCGTTACCCGAACGTGCTTGAGGTTGCGAATTCCATCAGCCGCAGACACGATGAGTTGCTTAAGCGCGTTTTGGCTTGGGAAGAGGTGGTATACAGCGCCGAGGAGTTGCCGGTTTGGTTGCGTGAGTCCTTGATAAATATTTTGTATTTATTTCCGGTCAATAGTTTCTGGGCTGCGGCCCGACCACCGGTCGGTCCCTGGTGCAAAACAGAGGACGGATTATTCGGTCTGCTCGACGGGCTGGTTGAGGATCCCGCGATTGAACCCATTCCTGATACATTTTATGCCAATGCTCCTTTAGTTTACTTTTTTCCGGACCTCGCCCTTTCGAGTCTGCGCGCCTACAAAGCCTATCAATTTGCCAACGGGGCCGCGGTCTGGATCTGGGGCGGGGTGGTGGGTGCGGCTATCGGTGGATATGAAATGACTGCCGGGACGGAAATGGCGATGCCTACTCCGGGATACCAGACCACCACGAATGGTCCTTGTTACGTTGACGTGGTAGATCGCTACCTTCAGCGTACGGGCGATAGGAAAATCCTGGACGAGTTCTATGAATCCATCAAGCGCAATACTATCTACACGATGTCGTTGCGCTCGGAGGACGGCCCCGACGGCATCATCAGCGTGCCGCGTGGCAATGTGGATCCCATGAACCCGTCCGGCCCTCCAGGTTACCACTTGGAATGGTTTGAGGGGATCCTGTGGTTCGGGATGACCTCGCACGTCGGCGGGATCCACCTGGCCAATCTAAAAATGGCTGAACGTTTGGCGGAAAAAGTTGGCGACAAAGAGTTTGCGCAACAATGCCGAAGCTGGTTCGAGGAAGGCAGCCGTTCGATGGAAGAGAAAATGTGGTCCGGCTCCTATTATCTGGCCTATAAAGATGTGAAAGATAAGAAGGAGTCAGACAACGTATTCGCCTACCAACTTGATGGAGAATGGATGACCCAATTTCATGATCTCGGAGGGGTGTTTCGCGCAGATCGGGTCAAAAGCGCTTTGGGCGCGATTCGGCGAGCGTGTATCGACCGATGGGGCTATGGCGCGGTGAACCTCGCGCGACCAGATGGCAGCTTTGCGCAAGGCGTTGGCTATGGACCCAATTCGTTTTTTGTTCCCGAAGTGTACATGCTGGCCATGACTTACATGTACGCTGGCGAGCGCGACTTTGGTATCGAACTGGCACGGCGCTGCGTTTATGCTTTGAACGTCCATAATCTTTTGACCTGGCACCAACCAAACCTCCTTCGTGCCGACACCGGAGATCTGCTCTTCGGAAGCCATTATGTTCAGAACATGATGCTTTGGGCCGTGCCGGCCGCCCTCGCGGGCAAGGGCATCGGTCCATTCTGCGCGGAAGGCGGCTTAGTGGACCGTGTCATTCGGGCGGCGAGGGGCGTGTAGGCCATTAGTTGACCCAGTCAATCCGCGGGCAAGCCGAGGGCGAGGAGAAGCTTGCCGGCTTCAACTTTCACAGGGTACGTCTTCAGGTTCACACAAGCCGGAAGCCCTTTGGCCTGGCCGCTTCTGAAATCGAACCGTCCGTTGTGCTTGGGGCACTCAATGATATGACCCATAACCAGGCCGCCTGCAAGATGGACCTTGCCATGGGTGCACAGGCCGTCGGTAGCGTAGTATTTGTCTTCCGCTGTTCGATAAAGCGCAAACGTGCGCGCGTGGTAATCGAATCGGAACACATCTTCCTTCTCAATCTCCTCAGCCTTGCATGCCTCAATCCAGCCGTGGTCCATGGTTAATTCATTTGGCACTGCCAGGGTTATGACAGCCTTTTAGACGACGGCTGTCGCCGCTCCCATTTCGGTTGGCAGCGGCCGAGCTGACGGCGGAAGCTCACGCCGAGCATAATAGGTTGGATCTTTCAACTGTTTGAGCAAGGTTGGGACAATCTCACCGTAGGCCTCTCGAAAACCGTGATAGGCTGGCGGCAAATCCGCCTTGACCTCCTCATGCAGCGCCGGCAAAGCATGATAAGGAACCATCGGGAACATGTGATGCTCGACATGATAGTTCATGTTCCAATACAGGAACCGGAAAGCGGGATTAAGATACACGGTCCGAGAGTTGAGGCGATGGTCCAGAACATTTTCCGCAAGCCCGGCGTGCTGCGTGAGCGCAAAAACCAGGAGCAACCACGCTCCATAAAAAGAGGACAAACCGATGAACAGGAGCGGCAAGATGCTGCGCCTGGCAAGGGAGCAGCCGACGACCCCCGCAAGGATCAATAGGTAAAGACGAGCAATCCAATAAACTTTGCTTCGCTCACTATCCGGAATGAAAGTCTTTTCCTCTGCCGTGAGCCGCCCGAAACTGTGAATAACCATTTTTCGCAACTCCTTCGGCCCATTCTTGAGATTGAAAAGATTCAGCGCTGCGCCCAGCAAATCCGGCGGGCGTGGCACCTGAATTTCGGGATCCCGGCCTACAATAATCGTATCGGTATGATGCCTGATGTGGCTCCAGCGCGACGGCGTGGACTCCCGGAGCAGCAAAAAAGATGAGATTTGGTAAACTACGTCATTCATCCAAGCCGAGCGGAAAGCCGTCCGATGGCCGCATTCGTGCCACCGGGAGTCGGCGGCCGATCCATAAAGAACTCCATAGAGGGCAAAAGCAGGAATAGCCCACCACGTGGCCCAGGCATGATAGGCAATGAAGCCGGCACCCACGAGCAACAGAAACCAGAGGAGGGTATCGCGAATCGCGGCCCCGTCCTTCCGTTGCATCAACTCCTTCAATCGTTTGCGCGGCATGGGCGTCGCATACCAGTCGGCTGAAACCAGACCCTGTTCTTCAGCGAGTTTGCTGTTGCGTCCAATGAGACTGTAATCGCGCGCGGTAATTTCAACCGGCATAGCGCAAATGTATTTAGCCAGGCAGTCGCTGTCAATAAAGCCTGACTAAAAAGTTACTTTAGCGATTAAAGTTTAATCTTTATTGCGCTTGTGCCCAAGCGTTTTGAACCCACAAACCCCTCGAACCTTGGCGCTCCACATAGGAGTTGCAGAAGCAGAATTCATTTCTGCGGCCGCAATTTGGTCAGCACCCTCGGTTGGTTGTTGCACAAAACAATATTACTATCGTTTCCACTATCATTTTCCGCTGGCGCAAAATGATCGAGCGGCGGGGTGACCTCGATGATATTGTGGTTTGCGCCAGGATCTAAAATAATCGAGCGAGTCTGGTTCTTCTCATGTGAGCGCGCGTGCCAGTCCATCGTGCCCATGATTACAAACCAACGGCCAAAAGAGCCGGCGGTGCGGATAGCGACGGCGTTGGTGATGCTCGCATCCACGTTGACAAACCAATAGGCAGAATCAATTCCGTTGCGCCGCTCCCAAATGCAGGTGCGGCACATGCGCACATAGTCAAACCAGTACCAGTTCGTGTCAGTTTTGCCCGAACCAGGCTGACCTGGCTCAGGGGCGCGAGCATCAGGCACCAGCACCCCAATATCAAAACCGCGAATATCAGTTCCCTCGAATCGCATCGTGCAAACATTCTCCACGGTTGAATCGACACACAAACCAATCCCTTTCTGATTCGTTCCGATTAGCCCGGTGAAGCCGACAATGGTCATCAGTGAGGGCATATTTTTCGTGGGTTTGACTCTCAAGGCCGCGCCGGTGGAGTCGGTCATGATAGTGCCGAGATAGAAGCGACATCGGCTCAAGCCCGTCAGGACGATCGCGTCGCCGTTATTCGGCAAATAATGGAAGCGCGCTCCTTCAGCATGGATCGCGCAGTCCTCGGCATCCGGAATGACCAGAGTATCGTCAAGGTAATAGTCTCCCGACAACCATTCCACCGAATGGCCGCCGTAACATTCCGTGGGAACCAACGTATTCGGATTGCGCTCGTAAACGGTTTTGATCCGAGGCGCTTTGGTGAAAGACTGCAATAATTTGACCTGGTCGGTTTTGCCTTCACAAATCATATCTGCCCGCGCCTTGGCTTCCTTGGTCGAATTGGATGCCGCCACGATAATGCTCGCCGCACCAGCATCCCATCCGGCAAAAGCGGCGACTAAGGGCCAGAAAACCAGCACTTGTGCTTTCATATGTTATTCTTGATCCCAAGGGTTTTCATAGCTTTCGAAACATAAGGCAGGCTGGCTTTCGTCCCCTGCTCTGGAAGCGGATAAAGCCACAGATCCAGCATGACCGTTCCTTTGAACTTGATTTGCTTCAAGGCCCCGACGATTCCGTCCAAATCGAGAGAGCCCTCACCGATGGCAAAATGAAGTTCGGAACTGCGCTGATCGCCGTCCGAAAAATGCACGTGCTTGATTCGGGAACCAAGTGTGCCGATCGCCTTAATGTAATCATTCGGTAAACCGACACCGAAATGGCAGCAGTCATAGGTTACGCCGAACGAATCGGACCCGACGGCATCACATAGCTTGACAAGAAAATCCAAATCCATGCCGAGTGTAAACGGGTGGACTTCGACCGAAAGACTGACGCCTTTGCTGTCCCCGTAACTGACTGCTTCTCGAAATATTTTGGTAGTCTCCCCAAGAATCCAGCCAAGAATATCCTTCCGACTGGCGGCTTCCGGTTTGCGGCCTTCCCAAGTGAGCAGTTGCGTCATTCCCAGTGAACGGCAGATGTCGATATCGCGCTTCAACCCGGCGATAATTTTCTCGGTATCGTTTCGGGAGTTGAGTGCCGGAAAGTAATCGGCCGCCGCCGCGTTCAGGCGCAACAGAGAAAGGCCAAAGGATTTGGCCTGCCGGGCGAGTTGCTGCCGCAAAGGGTCAGTGCGAAACATCTCTATCTGGGGCGGCCAGAGTTCCAATTCGCGGTAGCCGAATTTGACCATCAGCCGCAGGGCTTCCTCCAGCGGATAACGGTGAAAGATCATTGGGTTGCCGATAGGTTTCATAAAAGGGTCTGAGTTAATTTGGCTAGTGGGTGTGATAATACTTGCGAACTCCTGATGTCGAGACCGGTAAATCGGGTTTTGCAAAACCCGCCTTGATGATTCTGTTGACCAAGCCACCTGGGCGGCAAAGACCGGCGATATCGGTGCCCTCATAGGCGGCTGGGGCCGCCCAAAGCATCATGTTCTGGTAGTAATCAGTGCCGAATTGGCGTTCGCCAGTATCGCCAAACATGGCGTTGGGCAGATCCCATGGATGTCGATGGACCAGCACCATCTGTTCCATAGTTTTTTGCAAAAGGCTATTTCCGAAATCGCGGTCGCCCGCATAAATATAAGTCATTCCCAGGATCATGACCTCAGGCAAGAACATTGAGTAACTGCCGTACTCGGCCACCTTGTCGTCCGCTGCCAGCGGTTTGCCTTCACAGGAGGCGAAGTTGATGGCCCCGCATCCGGCCTCTGGCACGTTGCATCTTTTGATCGTGGCCAGCGTGATTGGCACACGGCCAGGTTTGAAAGCGCCGTGGAAACCGTGAAAGTGGGCCGCCCATTCGCCATCGAGTTGGTTAGCCATCACGGCCGCAGATTTTTTGCCGGATTCCTCTTCATAAAAGTTAAGGTAGTAGGTGCCCGTCCACATCTTGTTTTCCATCGCCGACGAACCGTTCCTCAGCCAGTCCCGGCATTGTTGGGCGAACTCTCGATCACCCATCGCTTGAGCCATGCGTTCGACAATTTTGGCCGTGGCAAGCCGCAAGCCGCCTATGTGGGCGCACATCCCTCTCCACTCTCCCCATTCGAACCACTCCATGCCTCGATTGTCCGAGGGCATGCTGATTACACCATCCGGTGTGGGTCGGAGATTCATCGTCATCGTGAGGTTCTTTTTGATCGAAGGATAGAACTCATCGAGAATCTCCTTGTTGCGCGTTGCTTGCCAGAGGCGATCCACGAGCATAATGTAAGCGGGGCCATTCAGCGAAATTTGCCAGTCATAGGAAACCGAATCCATGTCCGGGCGCCCCCATTTCCCGATCACGAAAGGAACGGCCCCATCCTCGCGCATATAATGCCGGTGGGCGGCGAGAGTGGAATGCGCGAGATCGGGAAAGAAATAAACAACAGGCAAATTACCATACCACGTGCAGGGATTGCACTCGATTTGCGGGCAGCCACGGGGGCTTTCCAACATGCCATAGAACCCCCCCTGATGACACCAATCTCCGAGCGGCGGCTTGGCGGCCGCCCAATAACTGGTTTCAGGGATCAAACATAGGTTATTCACGAGAGTGTCCCGGAGCCAGAGAGGGAGTTGCTTTTCCAAATAGATTTCCTGCTGCCAAGCAAGTACGCGGCGTAAAAGCTCCTGGCGCCAGGGCAAGGTTTTCTCCGCGACGTCAGCGGACCCCGTGAAACGGGTGCTGTACATCGTGGTGTACTGTTTGTCGCCATCACCGTGCCAATGGGGCGCATACCAGGCCAAAACAAAGATGGTCGTTTGGTTTGCGCCTGGTTCGATGGAGAAATCCACAGCGGCTGAACCCCCGGTGTCCTTGGTGTCAACATCTGGAAGGCGACTCGCGATATTTGCCCAGGCGTTCCCGTTCCTTCCGAGCGTGCCGCCAAAGCGAGCAACTTTCTGCTGAGCGACACCTAGCAGGAAGCTGCGCTCTCCAGTCATCACTTCAACCGCTTGCAAACCCGCTATAGAGGGCGAGCGGCGTGCGGAAGGAAAAGCTTGCGCTGCATCGGGCGGTGTGGCCCCAGGAAAGCTAAAGGCAAGCGTCCCAGCTTGCGTACGCTTCGTCAGGTTTCGCAAGCGCACCTCAAAAAAAGCGCAAGGGGAGCTGGAAGATTTCAAGTCGCCCGGTATGAATGGGGACCAGGCTCGCAAGGCGACCGCGACGGGCGCGGCGCCTTGGCTGCTACCGGCGGAAGAAGTGGGATCGAGGTCGTACTCCATATCGACGACTGGATAATGGCCCCAGTAATCGATTTGCTTTGCAGCGTGAACTCCGTCAACAGGCGGCAGCGTCACATAATCCTTGCGGGCGATGAAAACCGGATCCACACAGGTTTCCATTTTCCCACCGCTGAGGATCGATCTATCCGCCAGGACCCAGGTATCTTTGGCGATCGCCACTCCCAGGAAAGGCGGATAATCTGGCAGCTTCCGCGTCAATGGGGCGAGGAAAACATTGCCTTTTTTACCAGAAAAAGCCTTTTCCTGGTAGATGAGGTTGAACAGGTTATTGAATCCGAAAGCGCCGCGCACATCTACATCGAGAGAACCTGTGGCAACTCCTCCGAGCGGAACTCCGCAACAAGGCGGTTCTGTCGAATGAAAGATCACCCCGCTAACCGGCCGATTGAACCCGTGTGCCTTGAATTCAATCCATTTCAAACTCGGAAGATTCTCGGGGAACAGGCGGTTCGTCTCCTTATGGGTTGAAGCGGTAGTCGGCCCCTGACCCAGCAAAACCGCCGCCAAAACGAGTGCTAATCGTGATTGCCAGCAAGGTCGCAATCGAAATCGCTGTCGTGTTGAAGCGTTGGAACCTTCAAGCGGTAAGAATTTGATTTTTTGAGCTGCCGATCGCACCGCAGGCAGTTGTTGAAGGATGATTTTCATTCAGCGTGCTGTGACCTCTTTTTGCGAAATGTATTTTGCCAGATAATCATTGATTTTTTGGAACATTAAACGCGCTGATTCCTCAGCTCGGTCCGGCCAGGCGAAGACCGAATTGGTCAGGATGCCGTCGAAATCGATCTGGGCCAGCGACCGAAAGCATGTATCCCAGTCGATCTCCCCTTCGCCAATGTTCAGGTGCTGGTGGACGCGGACCGTTGAGTCGGGAGGGTTGACAATGTAACGAACCGGTTGGCGATGATCGAAGGTATCCGCCACATGCACCTGATCCAGTAAGGGAGAAGCATATTGGATCATTTCCATCATATTGCCACCCATGTGGAACGTGTGAGGCACGCAATAGAGGTACTTTAGATACGAGGACCCGACCTGACGAATGAGATCCACCGCCCGGTTTCCGCCTTCAACGAAATCGCCAGGATGCGGCTCGATAGCCATCGTGATTTTTTCGCGGTCGAGCATGGGAACAATTTCTTCCATCGAATGGATGAACGCAGCTTCACTTTCTGCTGTGGCGCCAGGATCGCCACTAAATTCCGAGTTAAGATGGTTGCATCCCAACTCGACGGCAATTTGAATCGCTTCCTTCCAGTACCCAACCGCGGCTTTCTGCTCCTTCCGATTCTGGGGGTCAGACCAGTGGTAAACCGTCCACATCGAGGCCAGCCCTACGTTGAAATTAGCCAAAGCCCTTTTGAGTTCCGCGATATGCTCGCGGGTGGCCTGGGGCGGGACACACAGCGGCAGAAAATCGTCACGCGGCGACAGCTCAATCCAATGATATCCCAGGTCCGCAACGAACCGGCAGACTTCCGTCAGCGATCGATCACGGATCATCCAGGGATCAAGGGCGATTTTCATTTACCAGACTTTGCAATCCGATAGTGATGAGCGCAGCGTAACGGATCAGAATCCTCGTTCAAGCAAAAATAGATTTTGATTGCTAAAAATTGTTTGCTCAGAAGTGGCCGAGGTCATATAAACAAGCGTTCCTGTGCATGGCCCCATGTCCTGCTCCACGGTCTGACGGGAAATCTTGAATTACAAATATGAAAACCTCTGACCTCTTTGACTCCCGAAAAACCGCGGGACTCCTCGTCGGCTTCGGCCTGAGCGCGGGTGCCGCCGCTGCTTCCCTTGAAGACCTCGAAACCAAAACGAACATCGAGTTCGCTGTCGTCGAAGGTGTCTCCCTGAAATTGGATGCCATGGTGCCCAAGTCGAAGGGCCCGCACCCAGCCATTGTCTATGTCCATGGCGGGGGGTTTACCGGCGGTGACAAAAAAGATTACGATCGTTCAGCAACCACGCCCTTGATTGAAAAGGGCTTCGGGGTCATTTCTGTGAATTATCGGCTCGCCCCTAAATATCCATTCCCAGCGGCCACGGACGACGTCGAAAGCGCCCTCCATTACATCAAAACGCATTCCCAGGATCTCAATATCGATCCGGATAGGCTCGTACTCATGGGCGCCTCGGCGGGCGGACATTTAGTTTCCTTTGTAGGTGTAAAGCATCGACCCGAAAACCGAGTCGCCGCCGTCGTTTCGTTCTTTGGCGAACACGACATCGTTGCACGAACTGCGGAAAATCCCTGCATTATGGATGGCAAAATTGTCCCGGTTTCTCATGGTGGCTGTCTGTCCCCTGGCCTGGCAGCCTTCCTGGGAATTTCCGAAGTGAGCGATCAAACTGCGAGAATCATTAAGGAAGCTTCTCCCGTCACTTATGTAAATCATGACATGCCCCCCTATCTTCTAATCCACGGCACGCGGGACTTTAACGTGCCCTTCGATCAGTCGCTGATTATGTCCGACGCCATGATGAAGGTTGAAGCAGACTGCACGGTCCTTCCAGTGATCGGCGCGGGCCATGGCGGATTTGAGAAAACGCCTGCCATGCGCGAATACAAAAAGAAAATGATCGATTGGATTCTGGCCCACACTCAGCAAGGCCGATGAAACCCCAGCCGAGCGGAGAGAGAATTCCCCGGAACAAGTCGCGCTTTGAACCCCAAAACTACGGAGCCGGTAGAATCTTCTCGCTCTCCTTCTCAGGAGGACAGGAGCGTTCAGCGCCTTAGCAAAAAGTTCTATTTTCTTCTCGCGCTCGGCACGTTGTTGAGTTGTGCGTATTTGATCCGGGCACAGCCACACTCCATCGCGGGTGCGTCGGCGAGTTCGAACGATTTGGCTGAAGTCAGGCCGGCACCGGATGACTGGCCTTGGTGGCGCGGACCGACGCGGGATAATAAGAGTCTCGATTCCAACCCGCCTGTGCATTGGGGCACTAATCAGAGCATCGTTTGGAAATCCCCCATCATGGGGCGTGGCCATGCGTCCCCTACCATTTGGAGCAACCAGGTTTTCATCGCCACAGCGGATGAAGACGCGCAGATGCAGAGCATGCTTTGCTTTCACCGTCAAACCGGGAAACAGCTCTGGATCGGAGAAATTCATCGCGGAGGCTTCTTGACAAAGCACGAAAACAATTCCCACGCGTCCGCCACGCCGGCCTGCGATGGCGAGCGCGTGTTCTTCCCTTCACTATTTGATGACGCGCTGTGGGTAACCACCCTCGACATGAACGGCAAACTGGCCTGGCAGCGAAAAGTTGGCCATTTCGTGTCGTCGAATGGCTACGGCTCATCGCCCGTTCTCTACCAATCAATGATCATCGTCGCCAGTGATAATGTCGGCGATGCCTGCCTGATGGCATTGCACCGTAAAACCGGAGAAGTGGTTTGGCGTGTGGACCGGCCTAAGCTCGACAATTTTTGTACACCTGCTCTCGGTCGAGTTGGCGGCCGGGTGCAGTTGCTCCTTTGTGGTTCGCGCATGCTCACCGGCTATGAGCCCGAAACCGGAAAGCAGCTCTGGTTCTGCGATAGTCCAATCGAGGTCACCGCCTGCACCATGGCCTTCGGTGCAAACCTCGTGGTTGGCAGCGGCAACGTTCCCGTCCGCGAAATTATGTGCGTGCGCGCGGACGGCGTCGGCAACCTGACCCAATCCCATCTGGCCTGGCGGTCTTCGAAGAATGTGACTTATGTTCCCTCCCCTTTAATTCAGGGCGAGCGTCTTTATTTTGTGAATGACAGCGGCATCGCCCACTGTCTCGAGCTCGCGACTGGCCTGGAAATCTGGAAGGAGCGCCTCGGCGGAGATTTTTTTGCCTCGCCCGTGCTCGTCAACGGTAAGATTTACTTTACCAACAAAGCTGGCACCACGTTCATTGTGCGCGCGAGTGACAAATTCGAGATCTTGGCACAAAACGACTTGCACGAAGAGTGCTTTGCCAGCCCGGTTATTTGCGGTCATCAGATCTTCATGCGCACCAAGAGCGCCTTGTGCTGCATCGGCGGTGAATGAGATTCGGCGCGTTTGACTAGCTCAGACGCTGGTCAGATAGTTTAAGATGAATTTCCCCAAAAATGATCAAGTTTTCTTAAAAACCCGTGCCTATTCGGGCAACAGTTTCCCGTTCGTTTCCGGTGCGAAACGGATCGCGACGACGCCGACCAGGTAAATGAACGAGAGGGTCATCGCCGCGGGCCGTAGCGGCATTAAATAACCCAGCCCGGCAAACAGCACGGTTAACTTGCCAAGGGTGAGCGGGCCAAGGGCGGTGATGTAGCGCGCGACATTATAACAAAATCCCGTGCCCGTGCTGCGCAGGCGGGTTGGATAAAGTTCCGGGAAATAAATGGCAAAACCACCATAGATGGAAGACACGCAGAAACCCAGCAGCGGAATCATCCAAAAGACATCCGACGTCCGATGAAGCGCTCCGAACGTCAACAGCGTTGCGCCCATGGCTAACAGATATCCGACCACAAAAGCGGGGCGCCGTCCAACACGAGCGGTGAACCAGGTGAACGCATAAATGCCTAACATGCCTGCAATATCTTGAAGCAGCGTGCCGCGGCCCACGAGGCTGTCGTCTTGCGCTTTCCACGTTTTTGCCAATTGCCGGGCGGCAGCTTCATCTCGAGTCGAGGCCCGTGCCAGTTCAACCAGATCGGAACCTCGGTGCTGTTGATTGCTTTGTCTCGAAACTTCGGCTCCCGCCGGAGCGATCTGTTGCCGTCGCTCTTCGAGGGCAGAACTTCGGATCAACTCGGGCGTCCAGTAACCAATTCCCCAGAGTCCGGTTTGGCCGGCCATTCCCAAGGTCATTCCAATCAAGGTGTGGTAAAGCAGAACGTGGTTGCGAAAGATCTCGCGCAGATCGCCCATTTGCCTGTGAAATTCGGGCGAAGGCGGCTTACCTGCCACGTCGAGCGAGTCCGCTGCGGTTTGCTTCGCCTGAGCGGCCGCCTGCAACCACTTGTCGGGCTCGCGTAATCGCAGCCGAATTAGCACCACCAACAACGCCGGCGCGATCCCGATCAAAAACAGCATCCGCCAGCCGGAGAGCCCGCCGAATTCACCCTGTGGCCCAATCACAAGACTCAGCAAAGACCCGCCCAGATGACCCAGCGCGCCCAATCCTTGCAGGAGTCCCAGGCAATAGGGCCGCGCCCGGGAGGGCATCACCTCCGCAACCAACGCCACGCCCGCGGCATACTCTCCACCGATCCCCAATCCGCACAAAAAGCGATAGATCGAGAAGTCCCACCAGGTGCGCGACAGCGCAGAAAGTCCCGTGAACAGCGAGTAAAGTAGAATCGTCAGCATCATCGCTCGTGTGCGCCCCCAACGATCGCCAAAGAGACCGAAAATTAGTCCGCCCGTCGCCCAGCCGAAGATAAAAATAGTCGTGGCGTAACCGGCGTAAGTGGCCAGTTGACTGTCAGGAACCCCTGGCATCAATTCGCTGAGCGCAGGAGTTCGAGTCAGAACGAAGATACGCTGATCCATCCCATCGAAAAGCCAGCCGAGCGTTGCCACCAACAACACCCACCAATGGTAGCCTTTCATCTCCTCCCACCAGGGGCCCCCGGTTGGAAGGTGGGGTTTCCGGTTGGCCTTCAAAAAGCCTTGGGCCGCCAATTTCAGGCACGAGTTAACCGCGGAGCCAGATTGTTCTCGCCGCCAACATCAGTCAAGCGCCAATTACGCCCTTCGAAGAGGTAAGTAAGCTTTTCATGATCCAATCCCAGGAGCGTCAAAATTGTCGCGTGCAGATCATGGACGTGAACTTTGTCCTCGACGGCGCGGAACCCGAATTCGTCGGTGGCGCCTATGGCCTTGCCACCCTTAATGCCGCCGCCGGCGAGCCAAACGGTGAACCCGTAAGGATTATGGTCCCGTCCTTTGTTCCCTTGCATCACGGGCGTCCGGCCAAATTCTCCTGCCCAGACGACCAGCGTGCTCCCGAGCATTCCGCGCTGCTTCAAATCGCCGAGTAATCCAGCGATGGGTTGATCGATCTTCTCTGCATTTTCCAGGTGGTTCTTGCCGCACTCGCCGTGCCCATCCCAATCGGAGTTATACAACTGAACGAACCGCACGCCCCGTTCAACCATTCGCCGGGCCAAAAGGCACATGCGGCCGAACTTGGCAGTCGGCTCCTTGTCCAGGCCGTACATCTCCCGCGTCGATTGCGTTTCTTTGCCGATGTCGATTAGTTCCGGCGCGGCGGTTTGCATCCGGAACGCCAATTCGTAATTTGCGAGCTGGGCCGATAAGCGCGAGTCGTCAGGACGTTCCATCGAATGGTGCTGATTCCATTGATTGATTTGATCGAGGAGCACACGTTGAGATTTTGCGTCAAAAGGTGGCGTGAGGTTCTGTATGGGAGTTCCTTCAGGGCGGACAAGTGTGCCTTGGTAAATAGCGGGCAGGAACCCTGAACTATAGCCAGAACTGCTGATCCGCAGTCCGCCATCAGTTAACACCATGTACGCGGGCAGGTTTTCGCTCTCGGAACCCAGTCCATAGAGCACCCATGAACCGACACTCGGATGCCCCAACAGGATCGAGCCGCCGTGCATCAGGCTCAGCGCGGGGCCATGGATGAACGACTCGTGATAACACGACCGCACTACCGCTAAATCGTCAGCGTGCTGGGCGACGTTGTGGAACAGATCTGAAATTTCAAGACCAGATTGGCCATATTTTTTGAAAGGGAAAGTCGAGCCCATTAATTTCCCGTCGGTTGCCTTCATGAATTGCAACGACAGGTCATCGATCTTGAAGCTGTCCGGCAGGGGCTGTCCATCGCGTCGTTGCAGCTCGGGCTTAGGATCGAATGTATCCATGTGGCTCGGGCCTCCCTGCATGAAGAGAAAGATCACGCTCTTGGCCGTGGCCGGCAGAGGCGGGGTCTTTGGCGCCAGCGGATTTGGCTTGGTGAGGGCAGTGGCAGCGTTTAAAGACTGCCGGCTGAGCAAGTGCGCAAACGCCAGCGTGCCAAAGCCGAAAGCAGATTTGGCGAGGAATTCACGCCGATTTAGGACGACCGTGTGGCGACCGCAAGATGAGGAATTCATTTTGTTCTTCCGATCAATCAATATACATAAACTCGTTGAGGTTGAAAAGGGCAAGGCAGAGCTGGGCCAACGCCACGCCTTGCTGCTGAGGCAATCGGGTCAGGACCGAAGGACAGTCCGGTGGCAGCTTGGGTTCTGCGCTCACATGGCTTAGCACCTCAAAAAGTTGAAGCGCTCCCTGTTTTTCCTGTGCCGACGGAGGGCGCGCAAAAAGAATGCGCCATGCTTTTTCCACCCAACGATCGGGATTCAACACAGTCTCCGTATGCTTAATGGCCGCTCCAACAATTCCCCCACTATGTTCCAGAGACTCGCTGTACTGCCACGCTGTGGAGGTCGGGTTGCTTTCGAGACTGAAATCGGCGGCCAAATCATTCGTTCGTTTAGCTTGAACCGTCAAATTTACCGCCACGAAGTCGTCCTCCAGGATCTCCAACCGAAATGTGTCTCCCGCAGTGTATGCTATGCCCTTCAGCGCTTTGCCGCCGCCAATTCCGCTTGCGAGCCCGAATGGCTTGGCCGAATTGCCTGCGGCATCATCAATCTGGCCTTCAGTTAGTAGGGTTTTATCATTCTGCCAAAGCTTCCATGCGCCAGTCCGCCCGCTGTGGCGAATATTCCATAACGAACCGGCCATATTGAGCACACCTCCTGGCTCATCCGCCGGTGCCTTCCAAAGAACGCTGGTAGGCCCGTGGGTGATGACCGTCCCAGCCGGAACATCGAACCCGGGCAACGTTTGTCCGCTCTCGATGCGTTTGGCCCAACCGGCATGACCGCCGGCTTTCTGACCCTGCCAACCGGTCTGGCCGGCGCCGAAATCCGGTTTGTTCCAACCTGCACTGTCTTCAGTAATGAGGCGTGCGGCCAATTCCTGCGCCTGATGGTAGGCTGTGTTGTTATTTAAGAACCAGAGCGCCTGGGGCGCAACCGTCGTAACGTCACGGCTGGCCGCACTCACCGAGTTGACCGGGCTGTCAAAGACATCAAACATCGGGAATCGGAAATTGCGCCGCACCAACAGGTAAATTCCGCGCCGGTTGTGCTCCTCAGGATTGGCGGCGACTGGCCAATGCCAGCTCTCGCGCAAAGCAGCGATCTCATCGTCAACGAGCGGCGGAACCACCGGACGACCGCCCATTTTCAGGTTGAGTGTCCCCGCGGTCGCATGTAGTGAATCCCATAACTCCTCGGCCTCTAACCGGCGCCGATTCATTCGCCACAGCAAACGGTTATCTGGATCCAAAAGGGAGTTTTTCTCATCAACAAAACGGCTGGTCATCTGATAGGTGCGGGAGAGCATGATCAAACGGTGCATTTTTTTCAAACTCCAGCCCTCAGCGATGAACTTATTTGCCAGCCAATCCAGCAGTTCGGGATGGCTGGGGGGTTGCCCCATTTTGCCAAAGTCATTTGCGGTGGAGACTAGGCCGCCGCCGAAATGCCATTGCCAGATTCGATTGACCATCACGCGCGACGTTAGTGGATGATTTGGATCGGTCAACCATAGGGCGAGCTGCTTTCGGCTGCCAAATGGACCCGGAAGCTGCTCCGTCCAACCACTGGCCCGCCGCAGGACCACCGGAATATCGGCTGAGACTTTTTCACGTGGCCGCTTCAAATCGCCGCGATTGAGGATTTTTATGTCCTCAACAAGTTCCGGCCGCTCATGGCCCAGGACCGTGGCTGTCGGTATTTCCATCAACCCCACGAAGGGGCCGTCGTGGGCAGTGCCTTCCGGGAGAGACAAAACTGCCTGTGCGATGTTTTCCAGTAGTCGCTGCTTTTCTTCCTTCTCGGAGCCGGTTAATGGCCGATCTTTGGTTCGTTGCTCGAACAGCCGATACGCCTTGCGCTCCTCTTCAACTTTCAAAATCCGCGGATAGGATTGCTTGTAATCGGCTATCCCCATCCCGGTGATCGTCGCGATCTCGACCTCCTTGCTCCCGGCGAAGATCGCCTGGAGCGCGAAATAATCACGCTGCGTGATGGGATCGAATTTATGATCATGGCAGCGGGCGCACCCCATCGTCAGTCCCATGAAGACGGCGGCGGTCGTATCCGCGCAGTCGGTTAGCCACTCGTATTCTCGCTTGGGCGCGTCCATGTTCGATTCGTGCACCTGTGTGCCCAGCGTGTACAGCCCCGTGCCAATTCGAGCTTCGAGGTGTTTGAGTTTCTCCTTCGGTACGTCGTAGCTGCCATCCAGCGCCAGATCATCCGGCCACAACTCGTCGCCCGCTATCTGCTCCTGCACAAAACGGTCGTAAGGTTTGCCGTCATTGAATGACTTAATGACATAATCCCGATAGCGCCACGCGTTGCGATAATAAATATCCGTTTCGTAACCACCACTGTCCGCATACCGGACCACGTCAAGCCAATGCCGCGCCCATCGCTCTCCGTATTTTTTCGAGGCCAATAACTCGTCTATCAGCTTCTCATAAGCCTGAGGAGACTCATCGGCCAGAAAACTCTCAACTCGCTCGGGCGCCGGCGGAAGTCCGCTCAAATCGAAATACACCCGACGAATTAGCGTGCGTTTGTCTGCGACTGGAGCTGGAGTAAGCCCCTTCTGTTCGAGTTTTGCCAGAATGAATTGGTCGATCGGGTTTTGTACGCGGCCTTTGCTTTTCACTTCCGGCGGGGAAGGCCTTTGGATCGGCTGGAACGACCAAAATGTGCTCCTATCGTTGCCGGAGGAATTCCTGCCAGAACCGCTCGGTAACTCTCGCGGATAAGGCGCTCCCATCCTGACCCACGTTTCAAAGTCTGCGACTTGTTCAGGCGTGAGTCTGTTCTTCGGCGGCATTTGCAGATCCTTATCGACATAGCGAATGGCTCTGATGAGCCGGCTACTGTCCGGGTCGCCGGGAATGATTTCCTGCCCGCTCTCGCCGCCTCTCATCAACCCATCATAAGTGTCCAGAAGGAGGCTGCCCTTAAGCCTTTTGGCCTTAACGCTATGGCACTCGTAGCAGCGCTGGACTAGCACCGGGCGGATCTTGTTCTCGAAGAAATCCATGTGCTCTCGCGATGCCGCAGCAGCCAAGGAATCCGCCTGTGCCAAGAGGCTTATTGGAAGATTTTTGAAAAGGCAAATAACAGCCAGCCCGATTCCCGCACGCTCGGCCGATCGGGCTGACTTCCTTGCTAGTTGGCTGCTCACAAGATGCTTGTCTGGCTGTCCTCAAAATGATAACTGTGGAACCACTGTTCCCCAGTCGTTTATCTTCCCGGAGGACGGGACGCAAGTCCGTCTTCCTGAAGATGCGAATCTCTACGGTCTCACCCGATGAAACTTCTGCGTGCCGGTGGGTATGACCCCATACGGACTGGTCGCGCCCGAAATATCGGTGTAGGGTCCCCCCAAATTTGTCGCGGCCTGCAGCGTGCCGCCACCAAACCAAGTCAGTACGAGGTTGGCGCCTGAGCGCGTGATGGTGATTGCCGGGCCAACCAGGGGGCTTTCTGCAGGACCAAGGCTGGTGGGTGTATAATTGGTATTTGATGTAAGGACGACCTTATCAACCGCAAATCCATCCTCACGCACCCAGAGGTTGAATACGTGGAGTCCGCTCGTGGGGACCGTGAGCACACCGCTCGACGGTGTCGGTGTCTTGCCCCAAGAGTAGCCATTGGTTGCTGGGAATAGGCCATTGATCCGATAAGCCATACCGCCGTCTAATCCCAGATTGATAGAATCACTGTTGCCGACAGTGTCACTGTTCCCTGAACCGCGCACCCAGACTGTATATGTGCCTGGGATGGTGAAATAGACCTTGAAGTCCATCTCCGGATTACCGACTGGCCTGTCGCCAGGATTATAGCTGAAGGAGACATTATCATCGGGAGTTATCATGACCCCGGAACCCGAGAAGTTCGTGTCGGTCGAGGTCGGCAATAGAAACGGTGTCGAATTGGTCAAAAACCAACTGATGCCTCCGGCCGGTGTGTTTTGATTATAGTCCTCTGCTTCGAGGACGAGCAGGTCATTTGTGCCTCCAAGATTATACTGACCGCGGATGATGTCACTTGGCACGCTGATCGTGACCTGGCTGTTGGCCGCGATTTTATTGCCCACGGTATCTTTGACACCGTTCACCGTCAGTAAATGCGTGAGTGAATTATCGATCCCATTCGCGAGAGTTAACGTCACCGTTGTCAACGCGGTATTCATGGTTGCGCCCGTCACGCTGTTGCCATTGTTAATGGAGTAATTGGCCGTGTCGGTCCCACCGGCGGCCTGGACCGTTTCAGAGAGAACCACCGTCACTTGGTTGAAAACCAGGAGATTGCGAGTGGCGGACAGGATCGTTGGAGGGACTGCGTCCACGGCCAGCACCGCGCTGTCGCTGGTGGTGCTGCCGGTGCCGTTGCCAACGATGACATAATAAGTGCCGTTGTCGTTCGTCGTCACATTCGACAAGGTCAAAGCCGAGCTGGTAGCGGTCGCCACTTGCGCGCCATTCTTGTACCATTGATAGCTTAGACCACTACCCGAGGCTGTGACACTGTAAAGCACGGTAGATCCTCCCGCCACCGTCTGGCTGGCGGGCGAGGGGTGGATCGAAATGTGTGGAGTCCCCGTGGGCGCTTCCACGATCTGCTCGGTTACTTCGA
>WNGK01007978.1_pt1 | contig 22052 bp, 23 predicted proteins | sample 5400601 | NCBI WGS metagenome assembly WNGK01 (sample SAMN13153376, study PRJNA577476) | soil metagenome | isolation source: 60 cm soil or saprolite under Garry oak tree replicate 1 | place: USA:California | collected 2016-06-15
TTCCTCAGTCGTATTCTTGGGGCGCAGAAGCACAGGTGGACTGGTATGAAGCCTACGCAGAGATCTGCGGAGAGCGGCAGAAGGCTTATCTGTTTTGCATGCGGAGTATGGCCAGCGGAGGAGCCTTCCATCGCGCGTTCCCGCACGCCAGTCAGCAGGCTTTTCTCGAAGCACACGAGCTGGCGTTCGCCTATTTCGGCGGAGTATTCACTACGCTTCGCTACGATAACCTCAAGAGTGCGGTGAAGAAGATCTTGCGGGGATATCAGCGCGAAGAGACCACGCGATTCATTGCCTTCCGATCGCACTGGGGTTTTGCGTCGGAGTTTTGCACGCCAGGAGAAGGCCACGAGAAGGGTGGCGTGGAGGGCGAAGGTGGTTATTTTCGCCGGAACCATCTGGTGCCGGTGCCGCAGGTAGCGAGTTGGGAAGAGCTGAATGTCCTGTTGCTGGAAGCCTCGAAGCAGGATGAGCAGCGGATGATCGGCGAGCGGACCCAGACGGTGGGCGCAGGGATGCATACCGAACGCGAACACCTACGCGCTCTGGCTGAAGAAGGCTTCGATCTGGCAGCGATTCACTTTCCTCATGTGAACGCCAGCGGCTGCATACGAGTGCTGACCAATTTCTACTCGGTTCCACTCCCGGTCGGGGTCGAAGTGCAGGCCAAGGTGTATTCCACGTACGTAGAGATATGGCATCAGGGGCAGTGCGTAGCGCGGCACGAACGCTGCTTCGATCGACAGCAGAAGGTTCTGGATCTGGAGCACTATCTGGAAGCACTGACGAAGAAGCCAGGAGCACTTGCCGGTTCGACACCGCTCGAACAGTGGCGAGCGCAGGGACGCTGGCCGGCAAGCTTCGATCGCTATTGGGAGATGTTGAAGCAACGGCAAGGTCGGCAGTCTGGAACACGCGCGATGATCGATGTTCTGCTGCTGGGCCGCCAGTATGGATTCCCATCGGTAAGAATAGCGATTGAAAAGGCTCTGGAGATGAGTTGTTTCGATGTGGACGCCGTCCGTCTGCTGCTGGATGCAGAAGGCCTGGGAAGACGAGAACCGGAACCAGTGGAGATCGGCGCACTACGTTGCTACGACCGGCCGCAACCGACCACCAGGAACTACGACCAGTTGTTGCGGAACTATCCCGTGACGGGGGTAATGCAATGAGTGTGGCCACTGTTGCGGTACAACAAGCGACGATTCGGCAGTATGCCAAGCGACTGCAGCTGGCGACCTTGGGCGGACAGTTTGCGCAGGTGGCGGAGCAAGCCGTAAAGGAAAAGAAGAGCCATCTCAGCTATCTGGAAGCATTGCTGGAGGCCGAGGTAGAAGAGCGGGAGCGCAACACGGTAGCGCGGCGGATTCGCGAGGCCCATTTTCCCAAAGTGAAGACGCTGGAAGAGTTCGAGTTTTCCCATGTCCCGTGTATTCCAGCAACTTTGGTGCGGCATCTGGCCGAAGGTGGCTATTTGAGCCGTAGCGAACCGGTCATTCTTCTGGGAGAAGCCGGCACGGGCAAGACGCACTTGGCGGTCGGTCTCGGAGTGGCTGCCTGCCGGCAGAGAAGACGGGTGCGCTTCACCACTGCGGCGCAGTTGGTGAACGAACTGATCGAAGCCAAGAACAAGAGCGAACTGAATCGCGTGACGAACCGCTGGACGCGCTATGACCTGATCGTGATCGACGAGATGGCCTATGTGGCGATGCCGGAAGCTGCCGCGGAAATGATGTTCCAGATTATCGCCGGACGAGCGGAACGAGCGGCGGTGATCGTGACCACGAACTTGCCGTTCTCGGAATGGACGACGATGTTTCCGAATGCGAGGTTGTGCAAGGCGATGCTCGACCGGTTGACCGATCAGGCGCACATTATCGAGACCGGAAACGAATCGTATCGGTTTCGAAGAACGCTGGAGAAAAAAGGCGGCAGCAAATAAAACTTTCACTCTGCCCCCGGCCTACGCTGCGCCCTAAACGCCTCGCCCTACGGGCGCCGCAGGGCTTCGCTCCGGCCGGGGGCAGAGTGATGAATCACCAGAGGGTGGGGCCAAAAGAAAAGATCAAAAGGGGCCAAATCAAGTTGACGGAAGCATCGGGGAGTTTTTCACAGATACTCCATCTTTGTCCATTCCTATCCCGACAGCCACACGAAGCAGTAACGCAGTCCAAGCCCAGCCAACCTAGAAGTCACGCCGTACAGCCCCGTATTGCGTCGTAGAGCCATCCCAGACGGCATCCCACGTTGTCCTAGCCGTCTGCTCATGAAAGCAACCTTAGAAAAGTAAAGATTCCTCTTGACAATGCAACATTACCTAACTATGGTTCCCAACATGGAGACGGCAACCATGACCCCCTCAATCGTCAAGAACGCGCCCAAACAGCGGGCCAAGCAGGTTCGGACCCGCATCAGCTATATGACCGCAGAGCAATTACAGCGCTTCCTGACGGCTGCGAAGGCGTATGGCCCACGGGAACACGCCATGTTTCTGTTCGCCGTGGCCCACGGTGCCAGAGCGCAAGAGATTGCCAACCTGAGGATTAGCGACATCAATTTCGGCAACGAGCAGGTTCACATCATCCGGTTGAAGGGTTCGCTGGACTCGACTCAGAGCTTACTCAAGGTTAAGGGCAACGCTCTGTTCGATGAGAAGGCCGCGCTCAGGGCTTGGCTGGCCGTTCGCAAGCCGGACGCTGACGACTACGTTTTCAATAGTCAGAAGTCCACGCAGCTAAACCGCGTCACGATCTTCAAGATATTCCGACAGATTGCCAAGAATGCGGGTCTCGGTGAGACCCTTCAACACCCGCACGTTCTAAAGCACACGGCGGCAATGCTCCTAGTACAACAGGGAGCCAACGCCTTCTTGATTCGGCAAGCCCTAGGACACAAGTCCTTCGATTCGACGCTAGCCTACGTCAATCCCTCCGATGCCAACGCCTCCGCTGCCCTAGCGAAAGCCTTCAACCAAGCCGTGTAGCTAGCAACAAAGTCCCCGTATTGTTGCATTATGGCCGCCTAAGTCCTTTAGAACGGACAGGCGGCCATCGTCTTTTTGGCTCCTGCGTAAAAGTAATGTTGCTTTTAATTGGTGCGGTCTGGACTTGGTGGTGAGGTAGGACTTCGGGAAGGGTTGAACACTGTTCAGGCGGGAGGTACAAGAAGAAACGTTGTCTAGCCATTCACCGACTGACCGGGTTTGACGACCGGGCATAACACCCGGAACCCGGTCACTACGACTATGCTGCTTTGCGGTAGCTGCGGAGGCGCTTGATAACCTTGCTGGCCGTCTTCCTAGGCTTAATGAACGTGCAATCGTCGCAGATGTCGCCGTTCAACTTGCTCTCGACAGTGAGCACATGGCACTTCGAGCACTTCCGTGGTTCACTGTCGATGATAGCCGTTATCAACGCATGCCCAAAGGGAATAAACAGCCCATTCGATAGAACGGTCACACCTTTTGTACTCATATGGCTAGGTCTCCGGCGAGTCTCAAAGCACCAACCACGACTTAATTTCGACGTGTTAGCTCTGGTCGCCGTAGGCGACACTACGTGATGCTGAAAAACAAGTCAAGAATTATTTTACTAACTAGTGAATATAACGTATCACTTCTTTATCAACAGCCTTCAACGCGAAGAAAACGGGGTAGATACATGGTTTGATGGTAGGGGGAGATCAGCATCGTTGATACGGCGTCACTTCCATACAAGTTTTTTCACGATAAATAAGTCGAGGTCTCAACCAAGAGGAACAAGGCTGCTCGCGGTAGTCGTAATTGCCGTGTCAGGGCTATTAGTAGGCGTCGTCTGCCAATTCATCTCTAATCATGCGAAGTTCTCGTTCGGGGGCGTCCTGACCGACCCTAAAAAACCTATCTCCTGTTGCTTTATGGACAACGATATACATGGCTCTGGTTTGGTACTTTTGGGACGAAGCACCGAAGTTGTAGTTCGCGCAGATTATGACGACCGGGAGAACGTAATCGCCGGTAGGATCATTGAGACCGCGATTAATAGTATTGGGACTGACTGCGGGGCCGACGAGTTGCGTCGCTGCTCCGTTCCATCCAAGTGGCTCTCCGGGAAAGAGAATCTTGGAAAGAGGGTAATTCACTTTTCCTTGCGCAGAATGATCACAAAATCTTTTTTCTTCTTTAACTATAAGGTCTTCAAACGTATCCTTCCATTCAGGGAAGAAAAGTTCGAAATCTGCACCGACGAACGCCATAGAATGCCCGATATTTTTCATGGATATTTCAATTTGAAATGTTGCTTGTTTTGTTCCCGTGGGGAAGGGACCATGACCGAAACCTTGAAAACTGAAGGCTGGAATGAACGGGTTATTGCCTCTCGTTTTAACATCTACAATTTTTATCCAAGGTCTCTCGGACCATTCAAGCTGCTCGCGTGCGGTCTTAGTTTGAGTTTGCATTTCATGCCACATTTTCATAGTGGTGAGGGCGTATGCGATGAGTGCGACAAGAGCAAAAACATTTACAAGAAGTATCCCCCATTGAGGTCTACGATCTCTTTTCTTTTCTGCCTTCCGTTCTTCTGGTGGAGTCTCGGATGGTGGAAGGCGCTCTACTACTACCCTGAGAGGCGATGGGGGTACATACTGGCGATTGTGGCGCTCATCATTGGCGTTATCTTGTGTGTTGTCGGTATCGACGGGTTGCATTCTTGGATTGTTCGACTTTGAAAACGCTCGTACCCACAGGAAGGCGAAAACCGAAGCAAATAGAACTTGTAGAAGGCCCGAAGGCTCAGGAGAATTTTGAGAATCCGGTGAAGAATCTCTTTCGCGCTCCAAAGGCTGGCTCCAAGGGTTTCCACTTTACGCTAGCCGCGTCCTTGACATCTTAGTGGTATAAGCTCCCACAAGGCCAGTCCATGCCGGAAAAGGCTCCTAGCGCCTGAGATGTCGCAGCAAGGTCACTTTCCAGCAGGTGCGTCAGGTGGAAACATGTTCTCGTGGTAGATTTTCTCTAAATCCTCGCGTTTGATTTTTCCCTTAGCCGCTTCGATTACGTCGTTCATCTCCTGCCGGACTTTCTCGACGAATTGCAGATAGCTTTTGTGCATAGGCCCGTGAAACTCCCACTTTGGGCAACGCTGATTTCTTAGGTGGAAGTCGATGTAGAAAATCGCGTCACGCGCCGAGGAGTAAAGTGCCATAACGCGGTCGCCCGAGAGATCAACAGCGCGGTCAAATTCTTCCTGATCCTCGGAGTGTCTGAGTTTCTCCGCCGTTGCCTTCGAAAACTTTAGGTGATCGTCGCTATCAGCGTTTAGCCTGTCTATCGTCCCGTGAATGAGTTGGTAAGAAAGCCTCTGCTCTCGGTTAAGCCGATAAAAGACCTCTTTGTAGTATTGCTTGAAGAAGAGGTTTGGAACGCCATTTGGAACAGAGTTCTCGATGCCTCTGAGCGCATAAAACTGCAAATTGCGGAGATAGGCGACAGCCACACGTTCCAGTTGCTCCCTAATGTCTTCAAGTTCCTTGAGCAACGCTCTCTTAAGTTTCCACGCTATGTAGAAATCCCTTGTTAACGCCGTGCCTTGCGCCAGTACCCATCCTGCCGCGACAGAGATGAGCGAGATAAATACCTTGTTGTCCCAAAGAGTCGGCGGCGGGTTGGTCATATACCCGACGATACGCTTCACGTTCCTAGAACACCATACCAATGCGGTAGGGAACCAAGTTCTAACGAAGCTCCCTAGACCGTCCTGACCTAGATCGTCGCTCCTATCGCCTTCCCTGTCGCAGCAATGACCATTCTAGAGCACGGCGGGACTAGTCCTAGTGCAATCCTAGACCAGAAAAACGTAAGCTATTGATAATGCGTCAGTTATCTAGATTAACAGCTAAAAGTCGCATATTATACACATTTTCACCTTGACATGCAAGCGTTTTTATGGTATGCTCTTTGCAAGGTGGTTCTCCCACCGAAATTAGCGGTTGGTTCGGGCGTAGTTGATTTTCCATCCCTCACGGGCAGTGCCATCAATCACTAAAAACTGAAAAAGGTAGGTGCCAATGGCACATAACGTAGTTACGTCTGCACGTCTGTTTCGAACACGGGAAGTTGCAGGGATGCTTTCATACGATCCGGCAACAGTTCTTCGTAAGGTTCGCAAAGGTGAGCTACGGGCGATTCGTTTCGGCCCGAATAGCTTGCGGTTCGCTCTCGAAGACATCGAAGCGTTCATCGCAAAACGGCGGGGGCAATAATGGCCAAGAAGCAAAACCCCCGGCGTCAACCTTTTACTGACGGCTCCCGACCCGGCAATGATCAACTGTTAGCCAAGAAATTCTTTGAGCAAACTCGTGCTTCGTTGTTGACGCCAATCCACGCAGTCCACCAGCCCAGTTGCATCAAGGCCACGATTGACACGGGGTTTCTATCTGGGAATAGGTGTGAATGCGCGTGTACGTTGGAAGTTCGTTGGCCGGGTTCGAGCGAATGGGAAGCGTGGACGCCCGGCGAAGAGTAGTTGTAATACAAATCTGAAAAAAGGATCAAAAGAAATGACGATTGATTTGAAACAGAAGGCGAAGCAAGCAACCACGGTCGAACTGGAAACGAGCAAGGAATACGCGTCACTCTTGCTCCGTGACGGTCGTCGCGCAATGGAAGATAAGCGGAAAAATCCGGAGTTATACCAAGCTGGACGCAGAGATGCGATTCGATTGGGACTGCGGGCACCCAGCGCACACGAGCAAGGGCTCGCAATACGGGCGAAGTGGGACGCGGACAAGCAAAACGAAGGCACGCTGACATCGGCACAGATTGCGGCAGTTACGGAATTTTCCAAGGAGCAGGTCCGGTCGCTTTCCGGAACGCAGATTACTGAGTTGAAGGTCAACGACCCGGCGAAATACCAGCGCTACAGACTGGCAGCGGCTACTCACGGAGTTTTACCGGCTTCCGTACTGGACAAGCTCAACGTTGCGGATGTGCTTGCTCCAGATGAAACGTTGCAACCAATCCCGGCAGTGGTGGCCGAAGCACTGAATCTCGACCCGACATTGAAAGTGTCTTCGGCGGGTATGGATCGGGCTCTGCGGGAGTACGCGCAAATCACGGCGAAGCGCATCATCGAACAACAGCAGTCGCAGGGCGCGGACTGACCACGAACGGGGGAGCGCGTTACTCCAGTACGAGGCTCCCCTTATCACATGCTCAAAAAGGGCGTCTACCTATCTCTGTTCAAAGTAGGCTATCGCCCGTTCTCTGCAAGCCTCCGGCAATCGCTCTCCCGCAGGCGTGCAGACTGCCAGTGGAGAATCGGGAAAGGAAGCAAGGGAGGTTCTTTTATATAGAGTATTAAAGAATAAAAGTACCTTTTGTTATCAATAGTTTACGGACGATTGCTTCTTTCGGGAGTGCTTTCGTTCTGGCCCACAAATATTCTCCACTGGCAGTCTGCACGCGCGGGAGAGTTGACCGTAAAGGGCGTGATGGCAGAGGCCGTAGTTAGCTTGAACGATGTATAGGTAGACGCCAAAAACGCGAATCGAAAAGAGACCGATGGAAACGACGAGACAAGCACCAACAACCGTAAGAGCAGGTGAATTGATAGTGAAGCCTCTGGAAGCCGCAGACTGGAAAGTGGACGCACTATTCCGCACCAACCGTAAGCGTGCAAGTGTTCTGGCAGGTAAACCCGGTAGCGGTAAAAGTACGCTGGCTTGGCAACTGGCGATTGCGCTGGTAAAAGGCGAGCCGTTTCTTGGCCGCGACTGCAAACGCTGCGAAGTGTTGTACTGGCAGAGCGAAGAGACCGAGAACGAGATCAATCAAATCCTACGTGAGCTAGGTTACGACCGCGAACGCGACGAAGTTCTTCACATCGCCCACGGCTCAGACTGGGGGGATACGGTCGAGAAGCAATGCCAGGCGCTCGCGGCGTTTCTGGCAGCAAATCCCAACGTCCAATTCGTGATTCTGGAAACGCTGGACGACTTCCTCAAGCTGTCCGACGTGAAAGAGAACACGGCGGCGCGAATATCGTTCGAGACCTTCGAGAAGGAAGTTATGGGTAAGTTCGCTCAGCAAGCCAGCTTCCTCTTCTTGCACCAGATGAAGAAGGAAGTGACCGAGGACAGCGGAGACGGCCTGTTGGGAGCAAGTGGCATTCGCGCGAAGCTTGACGTGCAGATCTACATCAAGGACGGCGGCGACAATGACCCGCGTCGAGTCATTCATACCAGACGGCGGCGTAGTGGCGTCGCAATTTCTCCCACGTATTTGGAATTTGACGAGAAGACACATCGTAGCACCCTTGGCCAGCTTGTAGCCGACGAGCGCACCCGGAACGTGACAAACACAGCCGACCGAATCCTGTGTGACGTAATCACGTTCTTTACCAACAACCCTAACTCACACGAAGCCGAGTGCTTGTATGTAGTGCATGGCGACAACACAATCAAGCGGCGAATTATTAAGAAGCTTCGACACGATGGAACGCTAGTCACTTCTGGTAAGGGGGCGAAGGGAAGTCCGTTTGGGCTCAGCTTGCGAAGTGCGATTCCAGTAGAGAATCAAATCGAAAGCAAGGTGGCAGCATGACGCGACAAGAACAACTTGAACAACGCGAACGAGAAAGCCTCTATTTGATGGACGCGTGGCAGGAACTACTGCCGGGAATCCGTCCGCCGTCGAAGAGTCAGTGGCACATCTGGCTCCAGCGTTTTGACCCGGAGGCACTGCTTTATGCCATCGGAGAAGCGCGGCGTAAGAACGAAAAGATGGATGGAACGATGACGCAGATCCACGCAATCCGTTTCACGGCCAGCGTAGCTAACCGCGTTTTGTCCGAAGCGGGCGACGAACAGACGGAGCAAGCAGCATGAGCGTGCCGAAAGTAACCACTACTGATTATTTGAACGCCTTCACGGATGGGGATGAAAGCAACCAGCCGCAGACCCGGCATCAACGGCGTCTAGCGAACCATAAAGACGCCCTGAGATTACTTGCAGAGTTCAAAGAGTGCTGGCAAGTACATCTCGGCGATTTGTTCGAAATCCCGACCGACAGACAAATTTTCAAATGGTTCCAAATTGCAAAATGGGATTTTCTGCTACTGGCTGCGTCAATCCAAGACCTACGCTGTCGTGCGAAGCATGGCATGGACACGCACAACCCGTACGCGCATTGTTTGCGGCACTTCACATCCGCACTAGTTCGTAGGATGCGGGGAAAGTACGGCCCGCCACCACAGAGAGAGGCGGCATGAGCGATTCAGGTCAAGGAATCTTAGAGCGCGTCGAGGCTCACCTACGGGTAGCAAAGCGGATCGCTCTTGATGGCGATGACGCGACTGCATTCCATGCAATCGAAGCCGCGATTCGTACGATTCAAGACGCGCGTAAAGCCGTAAAGCACCAACAGGAACAAGGACGCCGCGAGCACACGGCGGAAGTGAGGCGGTTGACGCAGATCAAAAAAGGTAAGAAGCCCAAGCTTGAACTTGGTTCCCCGACCCGCTACTGGGGAGGTAAAGCCGCGTAAAGGGTTTACGTAGTTCCGGGGTTTCCTAGAACCACAAAGGCCCCTCGTCAAAGATAAAACCGCCGCACTAACAATCCAAAAGCAAAGCCCTTTAGAAAGTAAGTCCATGCAGTCGGCGCAGCAAGACGTGGCTGTGGTACAGTCCACGGCGGTAACGCCGTCCACGGTGAGCACGAAAGGAAACATCGTGCCACGAAGACGGTTTCAGAAAGGCAGCATCGTCGTTAAGTCCGATAGGTACTACGGAGTGTTCCGCGAAGATGTTCTGCAAAGCGATGGGACGTTCGCGCGGAAACTGCGTTGGCTATCTCTAGGACTAGTGAAAGACATGTCTGGGCGTGCCGCTTGGAAGGCTTTGCAGCCGCATCTGGACAAAGTAAATAAGGACGCCTTGCGAGCGCCGAAGACTGGCGTCACTCTCGCGGAGTTCGTAGAAGAGTGGCGTACCAGTGTTTCGGTGAACCTGAAGGCAGGTACGGTACGGGTTGCAGAGTCGAATCTGCGAGCCCATATTCTGCCAAAACTAGGGAGTCTGACCTTGACCGAGATCGACACAAAAACTGTTCAATCGTTTGTGGCGTATCTCGCGCAGGGTGGACGTTCTAGGAAAACTACGACAAACGTGTTGGCAACACTTTCTTCCATCATGCGGACGGCGCGGGATTGGGACTATGCGTGTGCAAGTTTCCAGTTCTCTGCGCTCACTCTCCCGCGTGAGGGTGTGAAAGTGGAGCAACGTTCTTTCAATGACGAAGAGACGTGCCGAGTTATCACAGCCGCGCCTGAAACATTCAGTTTGATTCTGGCGTTGACTGCGGTTCTCGGTCTCCGTATTGGTGAGACGCTAGGACTCCGCATTGCTGACATCGACTTCACAAAGAAACTTATCCGTGTGCGCCAGAGCATCGACTCTGCGACGCGGAAGATTGGTTCTGTGAAGTCGAAAGCCAGCAACGCGGACCTGCCCATGCCAAGCCAGTTAGAAACGCGCCTGCGTTCCTATCTTCTAAAGCATGACGGCAAGAGTGAATTGCTTTTCACCAATCGTAGCGGCAGAGCGTTGTGTGCCGACAAGCTACGGGAGAAACTTCTTCACCCGTTGCTGGACAAACTCGGCATACCGCGCGGCGGATTCCACAGCTTACGTCACGGTGCTGCTAGTGCGTTGCTTGCGGACGGTGCAACTCCTGCCGTCGTGCAAAGACAACTGCGCCACAGCGACCCGCGAATCACGTTGGGAATCTACGGCCATGTCATTGGAGATCAGCAACGCAATGCCGTACAGAATCGCTCGGCAAGACTCGTAAACTAGGTTCAATTGTTAGAAAGCTTCATTCTGTTAGAAAGGAGGAAAATAACTTTAGCAGAATCAGTAAAATTGGCTGGGGCGGAAGGATTCGAACCTTCACCGTCCTCATTAACAGTGAGGTGTCCTACCAGTTGGACCACGCCCCAGCGGGCGATCGCGGGCAACAGGTTAGCCGCGCGACTTGGAGTTGTCTTCGCGGAAAAACGCCAACCGCGCGATCCATGATTTCTTAAAAAACATTGAATTAGTCGCGGTGTGCGGAGCATCAAAAATCCCGAAGCGCCAGGGTTTCGCGTGTTTCGAAATGAACGGAACAAATGAATCCCATGAAGAAAAATAAAAATTAGATGAATTGAGGCGTGGAGTTGCAATTCGAAAAGAATTGTAAGAGACTGGCGAGTCACATTTGACCCGAGCAAGCGCTGACTCGGTGACTGAGGGTGGATTCTCCGGGGCCCGCTCCCTTTATGGAGATCCCGCCACAGCGCAACGCAAACATGGCCCAGATTTTTCACCGCAGCACGAATTTTATCGCCAGGTTTAGTCTGTTTGCAGGCACCATGTGGGCGATGATGGTATCGATTGCCGATACTGTCACACGTCTGTGGAAACTTCCGCGACGGCGGGCATTCCTCAGACGAAGACTTGCATGAGCTGTCATTCAGTTCTCTTCAACAATGTCGGATACCTCGAGCCGATCCGGGAAAGTTACCGTACAGACACTTCGATCGAGTGGGTGAAAGTGCACCGGCTGGCGGACTACGTGTATTTCAACCACAGCATTCACGTGAGTAAGGGTGTTGGTTGTTCAACATGCCACGGGCGTGTGGATCAAATGCCGCTAATGTTCCAGGCGAATACTTTGCTGATGCAGTGGTGCCTGGATTGCCATCGGAACACCGAAATGGCGCTGCGGCCATTGGATAAGGTTTACGACATGGCCTGGCAACCCGCGGCAAATCAAGCTGAAATCGGCAGACAGTACAAGGCAGAACGCAATATCCGGAACACGACCGAGCTGACAAGCTGCTCGACGTGTCATCGTTGATGGATGGTATGAGCGATCACGAAGAAAGCATCTCAGGGTTTGTAAAACAAACCCTGAAACCCGACCCCGACGTAGACAATCACCCGCCGAGCGCGGAAGAGCGCGAGCTGCGGGAGTATCCGCTGGATTTAGCGGCGGTGCGCACAAAGCTGGCGGACAAGCAGGGCAAACAATACTGGCGGACGCTCGAAGAGCTTTCCGACGACCCACATTTTTCGGATCTGCTGTACCGCGAATTCCCGCGCGCAGCTTCGGAATGGGATGAATCAGTGGACCGCCGCGACTTCTTAAAATTAATGGGGGCTTCGCTGGCGCTGGCTGGAATGGCGGGATGCGGCAAGCCTTCGGAACAATTCATTGTTCCTTACGTGAAGCAGCCGGAAGGATTGGTGCTGGGCAAGCCGCAGCACTATGCAACGGTGATACCGTTTGGCGGCGACGCTCTGGGCGTGCTGGTGGAGAGCCACGAAGGACGTCCGACGAAGATTGAAGGAAATCCGGAACATCCATCGAGCCTCGGCGCGACCGACGTATTCGCGCAGGCCGCGGTGCTAGATTTGTATGATCCAGACCGTTCAAAGACGCCGGTGTATCTCGGTGAACTGAGTACCTGGGAAGCGTTCCAATCGGCGGGGCAGGGGCTTGCGACTTCGCAGAAAGCCGTGAGCGGAGCGGGCCTGAGGATTTTGACGGGAACGATTATTTCGCCAACGCTCGTAGCACAAATCGAAGCAGTGCAAAAACTTTATCCGCAGGCGAAGTGGCACCAGTGGGAACCTGCGGTCAGCGATGGAGCGCGCGAAGGCGCGAAGCTGGCGTTCGGGCGCGTGGTGAATACGGTTTACCGGCTGGATAGAGCGGATGTCATCGTTTCTCTGGACGCGGATTTCATGACCAGCGGGCCGGGGCACGTCCGTTACATGAAAGATTTTTATCGCCGGCGCAATTTAACGGGTCCCAACGACGAGATGAACCGGTTGTACGTGGTTGAGCCGACACCGACGGTTACAGGCGCGGCTGCGGACAATCATTTGCCGCTGCGTTCGAGTGACGTGGAATTGTTTGCGCGGGCGCTGGCGGCGAAGATCGGTGTCGGCGGTTCGGCGACGGTGTCCGCGGCAGCTCCAGCAAATGCTGCGAAGTTTTTGGATGCGGTAGCGTCTGATTTGACGAAACATCGCGGCGCGGGATTGGTGGTTGCGGGCGAACAACAATCGGCAGAAGTGCATGCGCTGGCGCACGCGATGAATCAGGCGCTTGGAAATACCGGAGCAGCGGTGTACTACACCGAGCCGGTGGAAGCGAATCCAGTGAATCATACGGAGTCGCTGCGTGACCTTTGCGCGGACATGGCGAAAGGCAAAGTGGATTTGCTGCTGATTTTGGGCGGCAATCCCGTCTATGACGCGCCACACGATTGGGATTTCGTGTCGAAGCTGAAAAAGGTCAGCACGATTGTGCATCTCGGATCTCACTACAACGAGACCGCCGAATATGCGCAATGGCACATTCCGGAAGCGCACTTCCTCGAAATGTGGGGCGATGCGAGATCGTTTGACGGAACATACAGCGTGATTCAGCCGTTGATTGCGCCGTTGTATCGGGCGCACTCCGCATTCGAAGTGCTGGCTGTGTTTACGGACAAAGCTGGAGTCACGCCATACGACGCGATACGTGAACGGATGAAGAGCATGCCAGGCGGCGGGGATGCGGATAAGTTCTGGCGGAAGTCCTTAAATGACGGATTCGTGGCGGGGTCGTCGCTTGCTCCACTGAATGTAAGCGCGAAGTTGAATGTGGAGAGCTTGCGTCCGGTGAGAGCTGCGGGAGAATTGGAATTCCTGTTTCGGCCGGATCCGACTGTGTATGACGGGCGTTTTGCCAACAACGGCTGGCTGCAGGAATTAGCGAAGCCGATCAGCAAAATTACGTGGGACAACGCGGCGCTCATGAGTCCGGCGACCGCAGAAAAGCTGGGTGTGACGCACAAAATCATGTCCCGTGGCGGCGAGCACGGACAGGTGCGCTCGGCTGTGGTGAACATCGAGCTCTCGAACAGCAAGGTGACGGCGGCGGCTTGGGTGATGCCGGGCCAGGCGGATGGCGTGGTGGTTCTTCCGCTGGGATATGGACGGAAAAAGGCTGGGTACACCGGTTCGAACAAGGGTTTCAATGCCTATGCGGTGCGGACTTCAGATGCGCTGTGGACGGCGAGCGGCGGCAAAGTAACGGTAACGAGCGACGATTATCCGATCGCTTGTACGCAGTATCACCACAACGTGGAGGGCCGGAAGATTTTGAGCACGGCGACCCTCGAGGAATACAAGAAGAATCCTGATTTCGCGCACGAGCACGACGAAACCCCGCCAAGAGATTTGACCCTCTACAAGGATTACGAGAAGGATTACCCGCAGCTGAAGTTTTATCAGGGCTATAAGTGGGCCATGGCCATTGATACGACGAAGTGCAATGGCTGCAACGCGTGCGTGGTCGCATGCCAGAGTGAAAACAATATTCCCGTGGTGGGCAAAGATCAGGTGATGCGCGGGCGCGAAATGCACTGGATTCGCATCGACCGTTATTACCACACGGGTTTGAAAACGCAGGAAGACACGCCAGCGGAGAATCCGGCGCTGGCAAATCCGCAGACATTTTTTCAGCCCGTGCCTTGCCAGCAGTGCGAGAACGCGCCGTGCGAGCAGGTTTGTCCGGTAGGAGCTACGGTGCACAGCGCGGAAGGCCTGAATGACATGGTCTACAACCGCTGCATCGGCACGAGATATTGTTCGAACAACTGCCCGTATAAAGTGCGGCGATTCAATTTCCTGCGCTTCCAGGATTGGGAAACGCCTTCTCTAAAGCTGATGCGGAATCCGGAAGTAACGATCCGCAGCCGAGGCGTGATGGAAAAGTGCACGTACTGCGTGCAGCGCATCAACAATGTGCGAATTACGGCGGAAAAAGAAGGCGACAATGGCGCGAGCCGTGGAATCCGCGACGGCGAAATCGTCACCGCTTGCGAGCAAGCGTGCCCATCGGAAGCGATTGTGTTTGGAAATGCGAATGATCCGAATAGCCGCGTTTCGAAACTCCGCGCACAGCAGCGGAACTACAATTTGCTGGGCGAGTTGAATGCGCGCCCGCGGACGACTTACCTTGGCGCGGTGCGCAATCCGCATCCGGACCTGGCGGCCGCGGAAAAGAAGGAATCAGCATGAGCGCAGGAGACACACCTGTGAACTCGCCTGAGATCCGGCGGCTCGCGCGCGTGATTGAGCCCGGGCATAACTACGCCACGGTAACAGACAAGATCGCGTCAATTGTCTTGACACGGCCGACTTCGATTGGCTGGCTCGCGGGATTCAGCATCGCGTTCACGCTGATGATGGTGCTGATGGGCTCCATCGCGTGGCTGATTACTAAAGGCGTCGGAATCTGGGGCATTAACGTTCCGATCGGCTGGGGCTTTGCGATTGTCAATTTCGTCTGGTGGATCGGTATCGGTCACGCTGGAACGCTGATTTCGGCGATTTTGTTCCTGTTGAATCAGAAATGGCGTACCTCGATTAACCGGTTTGCTGAAGCGATGACGCTGTTTGCGGTGGCCTGCGCGGGTATTTTCCCGCTGATTCACACTGGCCGGCCGTGGATGGCGTACTACATGTTTCCGTACCCAAGCACGATGGGAATTTGGCCACAGTTTCGCAGCCCGCTGATCTGGGACGTGTTCGCCGTATCGACGTACGGAACGGTTTCGGCGTTGTTCTGGTTTGTAGGATTGATTCCTGACCTGGCGACGTTGCGCGACCGGGCAACGAACAAGGCCGCTCAGATTATTTACGGGATGCTGGCGATGGGGTGGCGCGGGTCAGCCCGGCACTGGCACCGCTACCAGTCAGCGTATTTGCTTCTGGCAGGCTTGGCAACGCCGCTGGTGCTGTCCGTTCATAGCGTCATAAGCTTCGACTTTTCGATCGCCATCGTTCCCGGTTGGCATACGACAATTTTTCCGCCGTACTTCGTTGCTGGCGCGATTTATTCCGGCTTCGCGATGGTACTAACGATTGCGATTCCATTGCGCAAGGCGTATGACCTCGAAGACTTCATTACCATGCGCCACCTGGAGAACATGGCGAAGGTGATGCTCGCGACCGGATTAATTGTTGCGTACGGCTACTTTTTCGAATTCTTCATGTCGCTTTACAGCGGAAACAAGTTTGATGTGTTTCTGGTGCAGCAGCGGCTGCACGGACCTTACGCGCCGTATTACTACGCGCTGATTTTGTGCAACATCCTGACGCCACAGGTGCTGTGGATCCAAAAAATGCGCACGAACGTTGCGGTGCTTTTCGTGATGTCGCTGGTCATTAACGTGGGCATGTGGCTTGAACGGTTTGTGATCGTGGTCATCAGCTTGACGCGCGATTTCATGCCGAGCGCGTGGGGCCGGTATCAGCCGACGTTTTGGGATTGGAGCACCTTCCTTGGAACGCTCGGCTTGTTTGTGTCCTTGTTGTTCCTGTTTGTGCGCGGCCTGCCCGCGATTTCCATTGCGGAAATGCGTGAACTTGTGCACACGTCCGAGGATCACGAATGAAACTGCCGCATCCAGAACTCTACGGACTGCTGGGCGAGTTCGATTCGCCGGAACGGTTGATGGAGGCCGCAAAAAAGGTTCGTGAAGCGGGGTATCACCACATCGACGCGTTTGCGCCGTTTCCTGTGGAAGGGCTTTCGCAGGCGCTGGGGCTTGGGAGGAAGCACGATCTTGTGCCGCTGCTCACGCTCATAGGCGGACTTGGCGGGGGATTGACAGGGTTTTTGTTCCAGGTGTGGGCGAACGTGTCGTCGTACCCGATGAACATTGCCGGCCGGCCGCTAAACAGCTGGCCTGCGTTTATTCCGGTCACATTTGAATTGACGGTGCTTGGCGCATCGCTCTCAGCAGTATTCGGAATGTTAGCGTTAAACAGACTACCGCAGCCGCATCACCCGCTGTTCAATGTGGAGCGGTTCAAGCGGGCGTCGAACGACAAATTCTTTTTGTGCATTGAGGCGCATGATCCGAAGTTTCATCTGGAAGAAACGGCGCGATTGCTTCAGCGCGTGAATGCTCAACACGTGACGGAGGTGCGCGATGAGGACTAGCGCATCGCTGTTCATTGGTGCGGCCTTGTGCGCGATTGCGCTGTCGGGATGCGATATGGCGATACGTCAGGACATGGCGGATCAGCCGAAAAATCGCCCGAAATACAACGTTTCCAAGGAGTATGCGGGATTTCCCCTGCCGGTGGATCAGAAGCTCCTGGAGCGCGGCGAGGATCGCTACAAGGTATTTTGCACGCCGTGCCACGGATTACAGGGAGATGGAAATGGCATGGCGGCTGCGCGGGGCATGAAACATCCGCCGAGCTATCACATTGACCGGTTGCGCCAGGTGCCGAACGGATATTTTTATGATGTGGTCACGAACGGCTTTGGCGCGATGTACAGCTATTCCGAGCGCATTGCGCCGCGCGATCGCTGGGCGATTATTGCGTACCTGCGAGCACTGCAATTGAGCCGTAATGCCAAGGTGAGTGACCTGCCGGAGAACCTGCGGCAGAAACTCGCGAATAGCGGGGAGTCTTCAGGGGGAGCAAAGGAATGAGCGCGCAGGAATACAAAGCGCCGGAAAGTGTAGGGCGGTTGGAAAAGCGCGCGCTGGTGGTGGGTGTGCTTGGCCTGGTGGTATCCATCGTCGGATGGATTACCAAGCCCGAAGATTTCTTTCGGTCATATCTGATTGCGTTCCTGTTGGTGCTGGGATTGTCGCTCGGTTCGCTTGGACTGTTGATGCTGCAGCATCTAACGGGCGGGCACTGGGGAATTTTGATCCGGCGCCCGCTTGAATCTGCCACGCGTGTGCTGTGGCTGGTCGCGGCGTTCTCTGTGCCACTGATTTTTGGCATGAAGTATTTATATACGACGCACACCGTGGGTGACGAAACGCGTATCGGGTGGCTTACTGCGCCGAAAGCAGGCCAAGAAGGCGCGCTATCGCAGCTGCAGCAGTGGTACCTGACACACAACTTTTTTGTCCTGAGGTTCGCGATCTATTTCCTGGTTTGGATCTTTCTGATGTGGCTCTTCAACCGGATGTCCGTGCAGCAGGACGCGAACCGCGACGACCGGGCACTGCGTGGCAGGATAAAGTTCTGGGCCGGTCCTGGGATTATCCTTTACGTTTTCGCAATGACGTTTGCCGCGATTGACTGGGCGATGTCGCTTTCTCCCCACTGGGCATCTACGATTTATGGCTTCCTTTTTGTGGCTGGACAGGCGATTTCCGCGATGTCGCTAATGATCATCACCGTGGTCATGTGTTCGCGTACCGAACCCTTCGCCCATATTGTTCAGAGAAGACATTTACATGACCTCGGGAAATTGCTTTTTGCGTTCAATATGTTGTGGGCGTATTTTGAATTTTCGCAGTTGCTGATCATCTGGTCGGGAAATCAGCCCGAAGAGATTACGTTCTACAAGTCACGGCTCTTCGGCGAGTGGGGAGTGGTGGCCGCGCTGGTGCTCGTGCTGCATTTCTTCATCCCATTTTTCGCGTTGTTGTCGCGCGATGTGAAGCGCAACCAGGTGATTCTGCCGAAGATTGCGATGTGGCTGATTGCCATGCGCTGTGTGGATCTGTTCTGGCTGACACGCCCGGAGTTCACATCGCGGGCGCTGCCCACACTGTGGGATGTCGCCGCGGTGCTGGCGTTGGGCGGAATCTGGCTATGGTTTTTCGCCGTACAGTTGAAACAGCGGCCGCTGCTGCCGCTTGGCGAACCGAAACTCGCGGAGGCCATCGCGAATCATGAGCACTAAGACTCACAACAGCGGCCACGGTAATGGCGAGGCGCCGTTCCACGACACAGTTACGTTCGAACCTCGCGATATCAACGTAGCGACGGTCGTAAAACAGTTGATCTATCTGGGCGTCACGATTGTGATTTCACTGCTGATTTGCGTACCGATTTTGAAAGTCTTGACGAACGTCGCGGAAGAAAGTGATACGCCGATGGCGCCAGTTCGCGCTCAGATGAGCCAGAGCGAACGCGCGGAGAAGGCACTTCCGCCGGAACCGCGTCTACAAGGCGTACCGGGCCACGTAAGCGATCCCCAGCAGGATTTGCGCGATAAAATTGCAGCTGACACCGAGGCAAACGAGTCTATCGGCTGGGTAGACAAGGCGAACGGCATCGCAAAGATTCCGGTAAAAGATGCAATGAAGATCATTGCAGAGAAAGCCGGGGCCGCACCGTCCGGCGGCACGGAGAAAAAGAAGTAGTGATTATGGGCAAACTACGTGCAATGTGTGCTGTCGGGGTGCTGCTTGTTGCGGCTGCGCAGACATTTGCCCAAACGGTGCCGGACAGTGTCGGTCAAGCTTCGTCGAACATGCCGGTGATTTTGAAGAACGTGGCCTTCCGTCCGGAGTTGAACGGGCAGGTGCCGCTCGACACCGCGTTCAAGGACGAAAGCGGGAAGAGTGTTCAACTGGGACAATATTTTCACCAGCAGAAGCCGGTACTGCTCGCGTTTGTATATTACGGATGCCCAATGCTCTGCACGCAACTCGAGCAGGGCGTGGTCGGCTCGTTGCGTATGCTGTCGTTCAATCCCGGGCGCGATTATGAAGTTGTTTTCGTGAGCTTTGATGAACGCGATACGCCGCAAATGGCGGCGGCGAAGAAGAACACGGCGATGGATCACTTCCGTCGCCAGGAAACGGCCGCAGGCTGGCATTTCCTGACCGGGTCGAAAGCATCGATCGCGGCAGTTACGAATTCAGCGAATTTTCATTTCAATTTTGACGCGAAGAATAATCTTTTTGCGCACGCCAGCGGGATCATGCTGCTGACGCCCGATGGCCGGATTTCGCGCTACTTCTACGGCGTGGAATTCCCAGGCCGCGACTTGCGGCTAGGGCTGGTGGACGCTTCGCAGGGGAAAATTGGAACGCCGGTCGACAAGATGCTGCTGTTCTGCTTTCAGTATGATCCCTCAACGGCGCGGTACAGCGCGACAATTTTGGGAATCATGCGGGTGCTGGCGCTGATGACAGTCGCTGGGTTGCTGCTGATGATCGTGATTTATCGCCAGCGCGACAAGCGCGCGGCCAGACGGAATTTGAGCCACCAAGGAGCGGACTGATCGTGCAGTCGCAAATGCCATTGTATCCGGAGCAAGCTTCTAACTTCGCTCCACAAGTGGACAACCTGGTTCTCTTCATGATCGCCGTGTGCCTGTTTTTCGCGGTGGCGATTTGCGCGGCGGTGATTTATTTCTTTTTTAAATATCAGCGCAAACATCCTGATGAAATCGGCGTACCGATCCATGGCGACCTGCGGCTGGAAATCGCGTGGATTGTGCTGCCATTCTTCCTTCTCCTGGCAATGTTTGGATGGGGCGCTGTGATTTATGTGGACTATCGGCACACTCCCGCGGACACGCTCGACATTTATGTGGTTGGCAAGCAGTGGATGTGGAGGCTTCAGCAACCCGACGGTCGCAAGGAAATTAACGAGCTGCACGTTCCCGTGAATCGTAATGTGCGGCTGATCATGGCCAGCGAAGACGTGATCCACGATTTCTCGGTGCCCTCTTTCCGGGTGAAGATGGATGTGGTGCCGGGACACTACAACAACATGTGGTTCCGTCCTACGAAGACCGGAAAGTACCACTTTTTTTGTTCGCAATACTGCGGAACGAACCACGCTGTGATGGGTGGATGGGTCACGGTCATGGAACCGGATGAATATGCCAAATGGCTTTCCGGCACCTCGGCTTCGGGCGACCCCGTGGCGGTTGGCGAGAAGCTTTATTCAGAGCTTGCGTGCAATACGTGTCACCTGCCCGATGGAAAAGGGCGCGGGCCGTCGTACTACGGCGTGTACGGCTCGAAGGTGAAACTGGCCGACGGTTCAACAGTCTTGGCGGATGACAGCTACATTCGCGAATCGATTTTGCAGCCGAATGCAAAAATTGTTGCCGGGTTTCAGCCGGTGATGCCCAGCTTTCAGGGATTGGTTACCGAGGATCAGATTTTGGCGCTGACGGCGTATATCAAGTCCATGAAAGATCAGCCGCCTCCGGGGAAGTCCGCAGCTGAGCCGGCAACGGGGAAGAAATAGCATGAGCAGCGCACCATTAACAACTCCAGGCGGCGAAAAGTTGCCGCGCGAACATTATCTGAACGCGACGTATGGCATTCGTTCGTGGCTTCTAACCACGGATCACAAGCGAATCGCGCTTCTCTATCTGATTTCGGTCACATTTTTCTTTTTCATTGGCGGTTTGTTTGCATCGTTGATTCGCATTCACCTGCTTACGCCGGGCGGTTACCTGGTCACGCCAGAGACTTACAACAAGCTGTTTACGATGCACGGCGTGGCGATGATTTTCTTTTTTCTGATTCCGTCGATTCCAGCGGTGCTGGGCAACTTCCTGATTCCGATCATGATCGGCGCGAAGGATCTTGCGTTCCCGAAAGTCAACTTGTTGAGCTGGTATGTGTATCTCGTTGGCGGAGCATTCGTTCTCTATTCGTTCGCGACTGGCGGCCTCGATACCGGCTGGACATTTTATACGCCGCTGAGCAGCATTTATTCGAATTCCGCCGTTACGCCTGCGGTGATTGGAATCTTTATCAATGGTTTTTCCTCGATTCTGACCGGCCTGAACTTTATCGTCACGGTGCACACCATGCGCGCACCGGGCATGACCTGGCTGCGTCTGCCGCTCTTCGTATGGGCGCACTACGCGACAAGCATTATTTTTATTCTCGGCACCCCGGTAATCGCCATTACGCTTCTTCTCGCGGGACTGGAAAGAATGTTCCACCTGGGCTTCTTCAATCCGGCTTACGGCGGAGACCCAATCCTGTTTCAGCACATGTTCTGGTTTTACTCACACCCGGCCGTGTACATCATGATTCTGCCGGCAATGGGTGTGATCAGCGAAATCATTCCGACATTTGCGCGTAAGCCGATTTTTGGCTACGACTTCATCGCCGCTTCGAGTATCGGCATCGCAGTGATTGGATTTATCGTCTGGGCGCATCACATGTTCCTCACTGGCCAGTCCACGTACTCAGCGATCGCATTTTCGTTTTTGACGTTCCTGGTCGCGAT
>WNGK01003570.1_pt1 | contig 22034 bp, 18 predicted proteins | sample 5400601 | NCBI WGS metagenome assembly WNGK01 (sample SAMN13153376, study PRJNA577476) | soil metagenome | isolation source: 60 cm soil or saprolite under Garry oak tree replicate 1 | place: USA:California | collected 2016-06-15
CAGCGCAAACAGAGTGCCGCACCCATAAGCAAGATGAAATCCGAGGAAGACGAAAGGGAGCCACAACGCTCCGGGAGACCTCTCGCGGACCGCTACCTGGAAGGCGGCCGTCGTTCCCGCGAGCAGATGCAACCCGAGCAGCACCCACAAGCCCGCTGTAAATTCCCAAGCACGGAAGTTGGGCAGGAACACGGCGGCGACCAAGAGCAGCAAGCAGGTTAGCAAGCCGCTCACATAAAGGAGCGGCACGAAGTGGCGGAGGGCCATGGCCTGCGGATTTCTTTTCAGTGAGACAAAATTCCAGAAGCCGCTGTGGAAGGCGGAACGGAGCAAGTCCTTCAGCTTAGCCTTCGGATAGTAGAAGCACTGGGTCTTCCACGTGCAGAACAATTTGTGCCCTTTGGCGCGGAGCTTCTGCCACATGTCATTGTCCTGGTTACGCAACAGGGTTTCGTCGAACCCTCCCACTTCGAGCATGGGCGCCTTGAGCATGATCGGGAAATTGATGCATTCCGCCTCTCCCTCGGGTTGGGTGCGAAATGAATTTCGGGACGAGCCGAAGGGATGACCCAAGGTCCATGCATTCAGCCGCGCCTCGACCGATTGATTGGCGGGTTGGGTCAAGATCCGCCCTACGCAACCGACTGCGCCGTGGGCGAGCATTTCCCGCAGGCATACCGCGATATAGTTTTTCGCGTAGACGGTGTGCGCGCCGAAAATGCACACATACTTTCCTCGCGCCGCTTTCAGACCGATGTTGAACGCGAACGGTGTCCGCGTTTTTTCGTTGACGAACACCCGGACCCGAGGATCGGCGGCCGCTATTTGATCGGCAATCTCTTTGGTGCCGTCGGTTGATTTTCCATCCACCACCAGGATTTCAAGGTCGAAGTCGGGGGTTTCCTGCCCCTGCAAAGAAGCGAGGCATCTGTCCACGACCCGCCCCTCGTTAAAGGTGGCGAGAATCACTGAGACGAGCGGCCGCTCGGGATGAGTCTGGCTGTTCATGGTCAGGGCTCCTTAATCCTCAGCCTTGGGACGTAAACTCGTGAATCGCCGAAGTGACGGTCGAGACTTGTTCTTCGGAAAGTTCGGCGCACATCGGCAAAGAAAGAATCTCGTTAGCCAGTTTCTCCGTGACGGGCAGGCTCCCCGCCCCCGCGTACCCCAAAGACTGGTAGGCGGGCGTCAAATGAAGCGGCACGGGATAGTGGATGCCGCTATCGATGCCGCGCCCGTGGAGGAAATCCCTCAGAGCATCCCTTTGGCGAGTGCGAACGACAAACAAGTGAAAGTTACTTTCGCCCTCCGGGCCAAGAGCGGGGGGAAGAACGGTCGTCTCTCGCAGGGCTTGGATATATGTTCGGGCGTGGCTTGCCCGTGAGGCATTCCAGTTGTCCAAGTGCCGCAGCTTGACGGATAGAACCGCAGCTTGGATTGCATCCAAGCGGGAATTCGTTCCCACGGCAAGATGCTGATACTTGGCCGGGCTTCCGTGGTCGCGCAGGATCCGGAGGGTCCCGGCTATCTCCCGGTCGTTCGTGGTAATCGCGCCGCCGTCTCCGTACGCTCCCAGGTTCTTGCCCGGATAGAAGCTGAAGCAGGTGAGCCTCCCGCTCCCGCCGACCACAAAACCGTCGCGGCGGGCGCCGTGGGCCTGGCAAGCGTCTTCGATGATTTGAAGGTCATGCGCTTCCGCGAGCCGTCCGAGCTCGGTCAGATCGGCGGCCCGGCCGTAAAGGTGCACGGGAACGATGGCGCGAGTCCGCGGCGTGATCGCCTTTTCGACTGAGCGCGGGTCCAGGTGAAAGGTGGAGGGATCCACGTCCGCGAACACCACCTTCGCGCCGATGTTCGTAGCGGCCTCCGCGGTTGCGAAAAAGCTGTTCGCCGGCACAATCACTTCGTCGCCGGGGCCGATGCGAGCTGCCTTGAATGCGAGTTCCAGGGCCGCCGTGCCCGATCCCACTCCCACGGCGCATTTGGCCCCCACGTAACGGGCGAACTCGTCCTCGAAACTTTCCAGCCACTTTCCTCCGACGAAGTTTGCCGACTCGAGCACGGCGCGCAGGGCTTCGTCTATTTCGTCTTTGATCGAAGCGTATTGGGCTTTCAGGTCAAGAAACGGAACTCGAACTTGGACGGCGGTTGCGACGCTCATGCGACCTCCTCGACCGGGGGATGGGCTTCAAAGAGAATCTCCAGGCCTTTGTGCGTGACCGCAAATAACCTGCCGCAATGCCGGCAGGTGACCATGGATCCAGCCATCGCCGTTGCCGCAAGGTCTAATTTCTCCGCGCAGACGCACATCCAGCCAATCTGCCGGGCAGGGTTACCGACCACGAGCGCAAAGTCGGGCACAGACCGGATCACCACTGCTCCGGCGCCGACAAACGCGTAGCGGCCAATGCTGACGCCGCAAACGATGGTGGCGTTCGCGCCCAGGGTGGCGTTTTCACGAATCAGTGTCGCCGTCAGTGCTTCTCCAGATTTCTTGATATAAGTGCGGGGATTGAGGTCGTTGGTCAGAGCGCAGTTCGGCCCGAGAAAAACGTTGTCTTCGATGATGACACGGTCCCAAATGGAGACCCCGTTTTTGACGGTGACGTTGTTGCCGAGCACCGCTCCCGTCTCGATGAAAGCGTGGTCACCGATCTTGCAATTCGCGCCCAAGCGCGCACCTCGCATGATGTGGGCAAAAGCCCAGACCATGGTGTTGGGGCCGACGTCCTCGGACTCGACGATGGCCATGGGGTGCGCAAAGTAGGTTTTCTCTCGTACCTTCTCAGTTACTATGGTGCTCATTTTCCTCCTCCTGTTGTTCCAACCAATTGCTCGATAGCCGGCTGTTCTTCGGGCTGCCAGCGGAAGCTGTCGGCCATTTCGATGGCCGCCACCACGTCGGCGCCGAACTTTCCGTCGGTGCGAGGCTTTTCGCCCGTCTCGATGCAGTTGATGAAATGCTCGATCTCGATCAGCAGCGGTTCTGTGGCGGACAAGTTTGGCGCCAGCATGTCCCCCATTCGATAAGTAAGCTGGAACTCGCCGAAGGTTTCTGGCGGCCGCACGGTCACGCCGCGGTCGTAGACCTTCACCTTTTCGTTCGGATCGGTGTCGTCGTAGACGACCATCCGCTCCGAGCCCACGACGCAGGTTCGGCGCATCTTTTGCGGCGAAAGCCAGCTCACCTCACAGGAGGCGATGAGCCCGCTCGGAAATTGGAACCAAAGGTAAGCCACGTCACGCTTGGCGCGCTGCACGCAAGAGCGCCCAAAGGAACAGGCGCGGATAGGGAGCTCGTCCAGCCAGTAAAGCAGTATCGAAATGTCGTGCACGGCCAGGTCCCACACGACGTCCACGTCCTTGCGGTAAAGACCCAGGTTGACCCTCGAGAAGCTTAGGGAACGGAGCTCGCCCAGGTACCCCGAGTCAATCAATTCCTTCACTTTCACCACGGCGGGGCTGTAAACGAAGGTGTGGCCGGTCATAAGAGTCCGATTCACCACCTTCGCCAGGTCCGCTAGTTCCCTGGCCCGAAGGGTGTTGTCGGTGAGGGGTTTCTCGACGAACACGTGCTTGCCGCGGTGGAGGGCCTCGCGCGCCAGGTCGTAGTGAGTCGAGATGGGCGTGGAAATCACAACCGCGTCAATATCCGCATCCAGGAGTTGCTCGGGTCTTCGGTAAGCCTTGAGGGCGGGATACTGCCGCGTGATCTTTTCGAGCCGAGTTGGGTCAAGGTCACAGCAGGCGACGAATTCGCACCGGGAGGTTTGGTTCAGCACCCGGGCAAGATTCGGGCCCCAATAACCTAATCCTATCTGTCCCACTTTAATCATGGCATCTACCTCGCAGTCGGCGTTAAGAGTTGCTCTTGCTTGAGCTGGTTTGACTCCAGGACGGCGTCGAGGAAACTTGACTGGAGCTGGGTCTTAAGAATGGCGATGTTCGGCATCACGCAATGCCCGCCGATTTCGCCCGGGAAAATGTGTGAGGGCAGGAAATCAATTTCCTTGATGAACGCATTTGCATCGTCGAAAGAGCCGCCATAAAGTTCGGCCCAGCGTTCCATTTCCTGAGCCCAGGCAATCAGGATCCCAAAGTACGTGGTTTCGACCAGCTTGCTGAGTTCGGCCAACTCGACTGTCCGGAACGTCGCGGTTTGGAAGCCGGCCTCGGTCAAGTGGGCGAGAGCGGGTTCGACTGCTTCCTGGCAGGGCGCCGCCACGAACTTCTTGTAGTGGAGCATGTCGGCCTTCATCCGCGCGTGTTTGCCGCGCACGGGGCTGAACGCCACCAACCGAGCTCCCACGGCTTCCTGGACCTTACGCGTTGTCCCAGGGGCAACTGTGGAGTGAATGATGGTCAACGCCGGTTCGTACCTGTCAATGTAGGCTGCCGTTGTCCCGACGAAGTCCCTAATCTGAAAGGGATAGCAGATGTGCAAAACGTTGCAGGGTTCGGCAACGTCGACCGGCTGTATGTCAACTCCAACAGATTCGAACTTTTCACTGAGGATTTCGTAGATCGGCCGGCCAACTTCCCCCATGCCAGCAACAACAATGATGCCGCCTCTATCCATATTCATCACCTCTCGTTTTGGATTCTGACTCTCCATAAATCCGCGCTCATCGCGCGGCACTACTTACTCAATAAGCACGCGCGCATCCAAATCCCCGTAGGGAGATTCCCTGCAAGCGGTTAGGCTAAAAAGGTTTTGAAGATGTTTGGCCAGCGGTCCACGGAAACTCGGTCCTGATATTTCTCCAGGACTCGACGGCCTACCGTCGAAGCAACGGTCTCGATGTTGGTCCTGGTAACGTCAATTCGCTCGTAGGAGATTCGGCAATAGTTGAGCACCGCCGAATAACGCCGGTCGATTTCCTGGAGATACGTTGCAGGGTACTCCTTCTTTCGCAGGTACAGAGTTGGGTAATCGCCTGTCAAATAAAACGTGAGGTCCACGGGCCAGGCGTAAAGTCTATCTATCCAGTTCTTGACCTTGTTCCTGACCGAGTGATTGAGCGGGTCCATGCGCTCTGCCGGATGGCGTTCGTAAACGACCACCCAGCCTCTTCTCGCCAGGAATGCGCCATGGATTCGCCTGACCAGGAGCTCAAAACGATACGCCAACTGGCGGAAAAGCGAGGGGACCTTGTGCCTGAGCGCGAATCGCATCAAGCGGGTCTGGTATTGGTGCGGACCCATGTAAATCACACGCACCGGAGCGGGCAGCCGAGAGAGGGACTCCGCGAGGCACGTCTTGCCCGTGCCGTCCACCCCGATGAGCCCAACTTCGAGCCCCGTTTTCCTGGTCAATTGAAGCGTCCGGAAAGCGATTCTCCGCAAACAGTTCCGCAGAATCAGCGGTCCGTCGGGCCGGATAATACCCTTCAGAAGCAGTCCAAGAGTCAGCAATGACAGCCGCTCCCGCTTCCACAACGCCCGCTCGAACGCCCCGAACGTGATTTTATTCTCCTCTGAGCCATTAGCCAGGCGGAAGCCCAGGCCCCACCGCTCGGCCTTGTACAGATCAATCGTCGAGGGCTGGCGCGATTCTACGGTTTGAAAGCGGTACCTTTCGAGATAGGGTTGGGGCTTGTAAACGCGATAGAACCCTCGCTTCTTCAAAAAGTCGCGGACGGACTGGAAGTCGCGCGCCACCAGGATGTCGAGGTCCCCTGTGCCTGTCGCCTGTGCCGGGCCGAGGCAGGCAGGCCCGCGCAAAAGGATCGCGCCCGGAGCAAGCCGGCGGATACTCTCCCAGAGAAGTCCGTAGTCATCAAGCTCCCCTGTGGGCTTTTGTTCGATCGCGGGATTTACAACCATCGCTTCTGGCATGAAGGTTTTTCGCTCCCCTGGGAGTTTCGAAGGATGTGGCGAGACAAGTGCGCCGTTTTCTTTAAGGTTTAGATGTTCGGAATCCCGGAAGGCCCTTATAGGATCGGTGGTTCTTTCTCCAGAGCCGTCTCGACAGGTTGGCCACCCGCGTGAAGGGTTCCAGGAGGTTTGGTCTTAAGTCGGCCCAGGAGATATTCGATTTCACTGAAGGGCGAAGCGAATCAGCCACAACCGCTCCGAATGAAGCAGGCCTCATCAAAACATGCTGCAGGTCGTTGAGCAGCCAGTGATAGCGAAGGTGTCGGTTGTAATCTTCGGAGTACTCAAGCTGCCGGCCCCGGGCCATCTGACAGAGGTAGTAGGGAAATTCCACGCCGGCCTCGAGAGCGAGGTCCAACGAACCCCAAAACTTGGGATTGACTTCCATCAGCTTATAATCCTGGTCGCGCTCGTCGTAACGGAACTCCACCATGGCGACGCCGTGCCATTCAAGCCTATCGAGCAAACGCTTCCCGTACTCCATCAGCCTTTGATCGTAATAACTTTCCGCGCAACAACTGACTCCCCCGCTGGGAGGCACTTCCCGAATCCTTCTGTGCATAAAGGTCTGCTTGCACGCGCCATCCTGGTAGACCGCGAAGAAGCCGCAACCGAAACCGGGAATAAACTCCTGAATCAAGGGAAGGGGGCCTTCACCGTCGGCACTCTGGCAGATCCGCCCATAAAGGGTCAGCAGCTCGCAACGGTTCGGAGCGTAGCGGACCACGTCACCAAGGGTTTCGCGTGGTGCTTTGATGACCACGGGAAATCGCAGGTCGGTGGAGCCTGCGACTGCCTCCTTATAGCTTGTGGGCGCCAAAGTCCGGGGCGTCGGGACCCCCACCTCTTTCGCCAGCTCATGCATGGCTCGCTTGTCTGCGGCTCGACGGATCTTCTCGAAATCGGCGGTTTCCATTCGCGCGAAAGGGGCAAGTTCCGCCTTGTGCCGTGTGAGCGCAACATGGGCCGTGTAACCGACTGGCATCAGCAGGTCGAATTGACCGCGACGCAGGATATCCTTGACTGCCGGCAGGAAAGCCTCATCGTCGGCTGGCGGCACCAGGAACCTTTCGGAACAGTAGCGCGAGTACGAGGCGAGTGCGACGGGGGAGTCGGCTAGAACTGAGACAGTGATACCCTTTTTTCCCAAACAGCGCACGATCCCCAAAGTGGACTTATAGCCGTCGTCTGTGACCAAGACTCGCATCGGTTTTCTTGTTGTTGCCGTTCTGTGGATTATCATTTTTACGCTCCGCCCGCTCGCGGGAAATCTGCGGGTGCCAGCTCCCGCTCGCCGACTCCCATTTCAATCCCACAGTTACGCATTTCGGTAAGCATATTTTCACTTCTATCTGGGATATGTATATCCAAACGAGATGGCAGACAGAGACTTATGTAAGCGATGAAGAATGTTATGACGACGAAGAACATAATCGAATATCCCGCGACCAACGCAACCCACATGTTATCCATTCGGTTCCCTGCTCTTTCGGCGCTAGAATGTGCATTTCCCGCTTCAAAGCTACATCTTCCCTGCCAGGCACAGGCCCGCTCGCAGCCACGCGGGGAATTTCATGATTCGGTTGTAGGCCACCTGGGTCGCCCCAAACGACCTGAAGAAGCTTTCGATGGGTTCCAGCATCGAACCCTCGAAATCAAAGACACGAGAGCGGCTGGCCGCGAATTGAAGACAGTGCCAGACAAGAAGCGAACCTCCGCCGCTGTTTCGCAGGTTTGAATCGCCCCCGCCTGCCAGAAAATAAGTCCTCTTGCTGTCCCAAACCAGCAATACGGCGTCATGAACGCCCCCCTCGGGGTCCACGGCGGCGAAGCACTCCCCGGCATCGTTTTCCCTGGCTGAGTCGAACAAGCGCTCGAGGTACTCCCGGGTATAGGGAACGGGTTTATTCTGCCTCTCAAAGCTCTGCACGGATGCGTTAAAGACCGCCTCGGGTCCGCACCTCTTGACTACGAGACCGAGCTTCTGGGCTTTGCGTATCTTGGTGCGCGAATTCTGTTCCAGTCCGTCCCACACTCGGCCGAGGTCCTGCAAATCATCGATGACGTAGGTGAAGCGCGTCGTTTGCGTGAAACCATTCCAGTAGAAAGGCAGCCAGTTTTGATTCGAGGGGTGAAACGACTGAATAAAAGCGCGCTCTTCGGCCAGCCGCCGCGCAAAAGTGCCCAGGATCTTCATTTCGTGGGCTGCGGCATTGACCCTCTTCCCTGGGAGGGGCTCAATGACCACGCCCCAGGTCTGAGTCAGTTGGGGCATGCGACAGACCTTCACTCCCATTCGTCTTTCGAAGTACAGTGGGATCCCGGCAATCAAGCGCCCTGACTCGTAATAACCCAGTATGCGGATTTCACCGCCTAAGGCCTCGAGCCACCACGACGTGCAAAATAGTGACCCCTGCGGCGAGACGGCCACTAAGGCATCCCAATTCGCATACTCATCCGCCTCCAGATAATGCAAGCCCTCTCGACGGGAGCGCTCGCATGCTCCGACCGCCCTAATTTGCGATCGAAGTACCCACTCCGGCTTCTGCGAAGTAGACACCCCATCGGGGCCGCCACCCTTCTGGGCTCCGACGCCTACCGCTGAGGGCGAAATCGTCGCCGATTGCATCTGTCTCCAATTCATGAGGGACACCGTGATCGCTTCTTGATTCAGGACTTTTGCCGGCGATGAGAACCGAGCCGTTCAGGCGCCGATCAGTTCCAAGCGCCTCGGCTGCCGGCCATCAGCTTGTGAGAATAACGCCGGCTTTTCCGGGGGCAACAAACCGACATCCACGTACCTTTGTCGGACACTCTGGACGAAGGAATTCGCGCTCAGCCATGTGTCAGAGGACGCGCTTTTCCCACCCATGAGCGCCCAATACATTTCGCCGATTTCGGGCTTTAGCCAACCTCCGCCGAACGCGGCAGGGTGCCATAGCAGCGAAACACCGCCCCAACCGTATTTCCGGCTCATCGAAAGCAACTCCGCGGCTCGCTTGTAACCGGCGGCTTCAACGCCCTGCCCTTCTTGAAGAGCTTGGTCCATCATCAGCATAGGAATTTCGAGAAACGTCGCCGGGCGTTCTTCCGGGAAGTAATAAGGCGGAAAAGCGAAACATGCGCCGGACCGGAACCCAATGCGGTCCGGCCAACCGAACGATGTGTCGTAGCGTGCTCCCGCACGCTCGAGAGCTGGGATCAAGCGGTCGAGGGTGTACCGCAGCCAATGCTGGCGTCCCCCTTGGGGTTGGAAGCCCATTTGCCACATGCGATCAAACTCCTCCGGCAGACCGTCAGGAGTGTCGAGGCTGGTATACGAGCCGTGGACACCGACTTCCATTCTGAGGGCCTCGAGAACTTGCATTAACTCACCCGTTCCCTGATACCGGTGCGCATAGTCGGGGTCTCTTCGGTGACCGTGGCGCAAAATGAAGTAATAACTGGCGGTCGTGCCTCGACTGGCTTCTTCCGCGGCCAGCCGAGAAATTTGGGCGAGAGGGTCTCGCCCCCCGAGCGCCGTCCTAAGCGCCAACCAAGCTTGCCGCAAACAGAGGGGGAGATCTCTGGACAGAAGGAAAGACATCCCAGAGTTTTTCATCAAGCGGTACAAGCTGTTGAAACGGCCGACATGTAGATAATCCACGTCATGAGTCGGCACGACGAAGTGGCGCACCCCCTCAACCGGGCTCGCGGGTTCTTCGGCGGCCCCGGGAAGCAGGCGACAAAGGGCGCGTTGGAGGAGGCGCATCGCAACGGCGGCGTAGGGCACCTTCATATGCAGGTGATCTTGCCCGGCGCGTGTGGCTTCAAAGGGGACTCGCCCTGCCGAATCGCGAGCCGCGACGCTGTACTCATCCGCGCACGAAACCCACTCGAAAATCTCTCCTAGCCAATCGGGCTCCTGGCGTGGAAGCGGAGGGTAGAACAGGACCGTGGCTTCGCCGTCGCGAACAAATCCTCGTGGCGAAGGCGCCGGCTCGTGAAGAGGGCGCGGGCGATAAAGATTGCTCAGCTCGAGGCATGGCTCGTGGTTCTCGGAGGCGGGCTTCGTAACACGACGCAGCCGCACCTCGGCGCCGCCCGTTGGCTCGTTCCCGAGCAAGGGTATGTGCCCGTAAATCGCGCAAAACAGCCGGAACGCGTAACTGATCCGGGCCCGCTCAGCGTGCGATGATTCAGGATCGAATTCCAGCAGTATCCGCATGGTAGTTGTATTCCAAATTCGGGGAAACGGCGATTCGAAACAGTTTCCGATCGGGAGGCGGGGCTTATGCTTCTGCGAGAACCGGGGCCGGGCCTTCAGGCCCAGCTTCTTCCGCTAACTCCCCTAGGGGGGCTTCCTCTTCATTGGGCGCGAATCGGACGAGCCGCGAGCATGCGAACACCATCCCGCACCAGAACCACAGGAACCGGTTGTCCACGATGTCGCCGCTGAACATGGTGACTACAAAGAGAAAGATCAATGCCGGCAAAAGCGATGGAAAGCGCTCGGTAACACCGTCGGTATCTCGCCTCAGGATGATAAAAGCCGTACCCAGAAGATTCAGCAACGCCACGAGGCCGACGATCCCTTGTTCGACGCCCACCTCGAGAACCAAGTTGTGAGGATAGTGTGGTACGCGCTTGTCGTCTGTACGAAAATAGTACATGCTCCATCCACCGACGCCCCAGCCGAAAACGGGGTGGTCAGGGATGGTGTGGAGGGCGGCCTTATAAAAAACCAGCCTCTTGGTGGCCGTGCCTTGCGCCTCGCTCGAGCCTTGAATGATCCCGACCATCTCTGCAGTCTTTTCTTGGAATCTCGTCTGCACTGCCCCCATAAACCAAAATGTGGACAGTACGACTACGGCCAAAGCGATGGTCACCATGACGAAAACTGTCGCCCGGCGGGAAATCAAACTCGTTTTCAATTGGGGGAAGATAATGCTCAGAGCCAGCACCAACACCAGGCCAAGGAGTGGTCCACGAGTCTCGGCCGCGGCCAGCCCCACCGCCAACCATGGAATGCAGATCAAAAGCACGACAGCGCGCAAGCGCCGGTCAGTGACGCGATGATAGAACAAGAGCAGGATGGCCCACCCCAGCAACTGCCCGATCCCAATGTGCTGCGGAGCTTGATGTTGCGCGAGCTGCCCGTGGTGGCTGGCTCCGAGCATGTAAACCCCAACCGCCATCGAGAAAATCACCGTCCCGATGACGAAGTCCCGGTAGTCCACTTCTGTTCTAATCAGGAAAAAAGGCGCGAAGAACGCCAGTGAGCCGAAGGCGAGAAAATATAGAAGCTTATCGCCTCCGTAGTCCGGCGTGGGAGTGTAGAGATAGCTGAGCGAAAGGACCGCAGCAAACAAGAGGTAGGCGACGATACCCCGCTTCTGTCCCTGAAATAAATCTGAGATTGCGCCGGGCTTCCTGCATTGCCATAGGAAGCGCATGAAGATGGCCAGACAAAGAATCGCCCCCGTCACGGCAAGGACCGTGAAGCCTCGAGTCCCTTCATACCGGTTGAAGGGGGGGAGGTCCTTGACCCTCGGCGCGAACAGCATGGGCGCGACGAACGCGGCGGGATGCTTGGCCAAAAGCGGGAGAGCGAAAAACGCCACTAAACACCCGGTCGTGATCCAGACGGGATCCAGCTTGAAATTCAGCTCGAAATCCAATCCTCCTTGCATTTCGACGAGGGTGATCACCAGCGCCAACGCGAAAAGAACCAGGAGTGTAAATTTTCGTTTGTCCATACTTTGTCTACTCTATTGGTACCTGATTTTCAATCGAAGCAGTGGGAGACTCCAACTTCTTCGTCCGCCAAACCCCATACGCCATGTGTATTGGAGCCAACTCGAGCCCACCGATGTGAGCAGGGCCAAATACGCCGACGAAAGGCCGCCCTCCAGCAGTACCACTTGCGCGGGATGCATCGGAGAACTTTGCAAGGAGCGGAAAGCAAAGGCTACAGCGCCCAGCCCCAGCGCAGCCAACAACGACGGCGCCGACTGAGCCCAGGGCATGCTGACGTCGTACAACTTGCGAAAAGTCCGCAGCGTCAGCGACCCGAGAACGATCAAAGTAATAAACAACGACGCGGCGATACCCTCCAAGAGGAACTCTCGAGGAAGGAATTTGACGGAAGCGCCGATCAAGAGCAGGTAGATCGTCAGCACGAGGAGAACATTCCGGGCGTTCAATGGCTTTACGCTGGCTGCATCAATGGTGCTGCGCAGCGCCATGTAGAACAGATACGGCGGAATCGCCACCAACAGCAGCCGAATAGCCAGCATCTGATCCAAGTATCTCGACCCCACCCAGGTGCGGACCGCAACGTCCGCAAAGACGATCAACTGTATGCAGGCGAAAACCGAAAGCTCCAAGACCCCCGCCACGAGATGTTTGAGTTGTGCACGGACCTCATCCAGACGGTTCTCACCAAGCATCTTACTGACCTTCGCCAGAAGCACGACCCCCAAGGGGCCGGCGGCGTACCCGGTTACCATCAAGATGGTCAGGCCGAGGAGGAAAGCTGAGATTTGGGCCATGGGAAGGTAATGGGCAGCGATGACTGGGCCAAGTGCCGTCAGCGCGGCGGCGCCAAAGTCTCCTGGCACTCGTGGAATCCCGTAACGCAGAAGCTCCTTCATGTGGCGCGCCAATTCCGAGGGCTCGGGGATTGTGAACCGGCGAAAGATGGGAATGGCGAATAGGGTCGAAATCACAATATCCAGGGCACCCATGGCGCCCGCCATCAAAGGAACGGAGCGCGTCCGGTAGAGTCCCATGATGACGCAGAGCGGAACGGCGACCAACGTACACACTTCCAAGAGATTGGCGCGCGCCATTAAGAGAAGCCCGCGATAATATCCGTAAACCGCCCCTTGCGCGGTCAGGCCCCATACCATGAACGAAAGCGCTATGACGAGAGAGGTCCGATGACTGTCCCCGAATAGCCAGCGCGCAAAAACCTGACGGTTGGCAATCATGATTAACCCGATCACGATTGACGAGAGCGTCAGACAAATCGAAGCAGCCTGAAAATAAATGGTAGGTCCTTGTTGCTGGCTGCCCGTGGCCCGGGCCACGTATCTGGGAAGGCCTACGGCAAGGCCCAGAACTGTTCCGGCGAGTAACCAGGCTGTGACACGATACAAGAGGAGATACTCCGCCAGCTCCGCGGCCCCGACCCACCTGCCGAAGATTGAAACAATGACGACGCGGGAGGCCAGAACCAGGACTTCCGCTCCCATGGTCAACCCGACATCGCGCAGAAACCGTCCGCATCTCGGTTTGGACGGGGTTCCCGTTGGGCGTTCCGCGAGCGAGGTCCCGTTCTTGATGGGACCCAATTCTTCGCTCGCGTGCGGCCCGGATTTTTGTGTAGTTGGAATCTTCATGAAACCGGCTTGGCCGGAACCTATCGATCAGGGTGAGGATCGGGACGTTCCGAGTGAGGCGTAGCTCCGCCCTGTGAGTCACATCCATGACCCCGGACAGACTGGAACTTCCGCAGGCAGAGCTTCCCATCCGTGATGGTTATGACTACCCGCGCCTCTACAGCCTACAGCCTTCGGTAGAGCGACTCGGGGATGGGAAACGTACGATCGTTCAAGACCGCCCCCAACAATCTCACGTTGGAGGCTTCAAAACTCTCTTTGACCTTCAGGGCGGTCGCGCGACGGGTGGAGTTTGCTTTGAGCACCAGAACCACGCCATCGGAAAATTGGCCGAACAGGATCGCGTCCGGATAGAGATTCACGGGGGGCGCGCTAATCACAACGTAGCCAAAATGTTCGCGCAACTCCTCGACCCGAGAGCGAACCAGATCCGGCGGCAGGATCGCTTCTCTTCCCTGCGGCGAACTCCCTGTAGTCATCAGCCACAGACTCCGGCCAGGAACTTGCCGAGCGAACTCTCTCGCGCTCCCGGACTTGAATATTGCGTCGGCCAGACCGGAACGATTTTCTAACCCGTAACGCGCATGGAGGGACGGAGAGGACAAGTGAGCGTCGATCAGGCAGACGGACTCCGTCGCACGCGCGGCGAGGATTTCGCTCGCCCGAGCGCACACGGAACTCGAACCGTCGCTCTCGTCCGTGCCGCAAAACACCACGGTCCTCGGCCCGCCTTCCTCGGCCAACAGGAACAGGCGCTGGACGAGCTTGGCATCTCCCTCCCCCACCACCGTCTCCTCCGGGACTCTCAACAGACCCGCCGCAACCGCAGGCGCCGGGACCGGAACCGCGGGTTGAGTCGCAATCTCTTGCTCTGCCAACTGGGTTAGAAGTTCGTAATTTCGGCTCATGCCTTCCTCTTTCGGTTTCTCAAGTTTGAACAACTCTTAACTCAACGGCCGCTCGGGCCGATGTCCTTACCGTTCGCCGCGGCCGACCTCGCCTTTGGGGCCCTGGCTCCGCTCCCGCATCACGGTTTCCCTTCCTTGGGCGGAAACACAGCCTCGCCCGAAAGGGCAGCACCTTGTGGTGATGTTCCCGATGACCATTTCAGGGTCTTGATGATGACCGAACCGTCCTCCGTCTCAAAACTGCCCTCAACGGGAGCCAGAGACATTTCGGGCGGCGGAACGACTTTGTAGGTGTGTTTTCCTACGGGCAGAAACACATTCGCCGGACTCATTCCCACTGACTTACCATCAATCAAGACCTCGAGGCGGGAAGGTTCGGTGACGATGAGCGCCGTCCCTCCCTTTGTGGGATCGAGTGCAGGATCGAGTGCTGCAAAGAAGCTTGAAACGGAGTTCGCCAGCACGCGGACGGACTGCACTTTGGTCTCGTACCCTGCTTTGGTAACCTCAACTCGATAAGTTCCCGGCTGGAGTCTGAAGGTGTGCGGAGCCCCCCATTTGAACGTCTTGCCGCCATCCAAGGAGATTCTGGCTCCTTCGAGGCTCGATCGAACTTCGAGCCTGCCCGGCATTTTCAGGGGAGTTACCGCGACGGCCTGGGAGCGACGCGGCGCCTCCCGGCCAGGGACTGTCTGGTTGCTCGCTGGGGGAGTTGAGGCCTGTGCCACATCTCCATGAGTCTCGGAAGCGAAGGATTTGGCCAGATCCACGGCTCCGCCCGCGAACGAATAGATTCTCCCAACCGCGGATTTCAGCAGGACCGAAGGCGACCTATTGCTCCCTTGTAAGGCGGCGAAAAGCAATGCTGAGAAAAGTAACGCCGAGGCGGCGAGCGCCCATTTAAGCCTGCCTCCAAACCGCCGAGGCTGGCCGCGCGGAATAACGGCCGGGGCGGGCGTGCCCCCAACTTCAAGCGCGCGGGAGTCGCTCACCACGTCCTCGCTCGCAGACAAAGGTTCGGTTTCGACCGGCGGGCTGGAGATGGCGGCAGGTGCCTCCGTTCGAAGCAAGTTAATGTCAGAATCTCTTATTACTTCCTCCAGGACAGCACGGCCGACCACGTTCTTTCCGAGCGCGCAGCCGATCGAAAGCGCGTTGAAGCACATGTTGTTGATCTTTCGCGGGATGCCCTCGGAGTACTCCGCGATCATGGATAGTGCTTCGGAATCAAAGAGGTCTTTGCCTGTGTGGCCCGCAATTAGAAGCCGATGGTTGATGTACCCGTCGACCTCGGAGCGCGTAAACGGCATGAGCCTGGCCGAGATGGACACGCGCTGGAGCAATTGCGACAAAGCAGGGCTGGCCAGTCTGTCCGCCAAAGGCGGCTGGCCCGCTAATATCACCTGAACGAGCTTGGCCTTCGGAGTCTCGAAGTTCGTAAGCAAACGCACTGACTCCAAAACCTCCTCGCTCAGGTTTTGCGCCTCGTCGATGATCACTACGACGCGGCCGCCCTTTTCCGCTTCACGGACCAGGAATTGATTCAGTTGCTGGTGTGTCTCGACGATGTCTTGCCCGTTTGTTTCCACTCCCAGGTCTGCCGCCAGGTACCGGAGAAGCTCATGCGAGTTGCATTGGGTTTGGAATATAAACGCCGTCCGCGCAGAGCTCCGAAGGCGCTCCAGCAGGCAATAAAGCAGCGTCGTTTTCCCCATGCCGGGTTTCGCGATCAAAGTGGTGAAGCCGCGGGAGCTCTGGACGCCATAAAGGATCGAGGCCATGGCCTCACGGTGCGTCGCGCTCAGGTAGAGAAACCGGGGGTCCGGCGTCACACCGAAGGGCTGCTCGCGGAGGTTGTAGAAGTCAAGAAGCATGGATCGCTGACCTACCGTTACCCTTGCCATTGCCATGGGCCGCCCCGTTAGTCTTTCCGTTTGCTTTGTCGTTGGCTTCCTTGGGCAAGGCAGCCAGCAAGGGAATGTTCAATATGGATTCCACTTCCGCGGGCGTGCGCAGGGTGGGATCGAGGCTATCGAAGCCGAAAGCTAACCCGATGGATCCCAGGCCTGCCAGCAAGCCTCCCACAGCCACGTACCACAAGTTGGAATGGGTGGGCAGAGAAGGAACTGCCGCGACTTGCGCAATCGCAACGTTCAGGATCCCCCGAGTGTCAAGCGCGTTGGATATCCTTGCCTCTTCCTGCTTGCGCTGATAGAGCAGATAGTTATCCTCCGCCACTTTGGTGGCGCGAAGCAGGTCTTCTTGAACCATACCTTGCTGCTCGAACCACTGCGCCTTCGTCTGAAAGGTCTGAACGCCTTGCGCGAGCGCCACATTGCGGGCCTCTAAACCCGCTAGCTCGGCGGAGGTCTTGGTCAGTTCTTCCCGCACTAACTCGAAGTTGGGGTCGCGGTCCGTGGTTTCCTGGCGCCATTGCGCCTTTTCCGCCGCGGCAATGGCATCTCGCGTTTGGGCGATTTCCGTCTCCATCTCCTTGACCGGGCGGTAGTCCGGCGTGAACTTTTCCAGTAACTCGGTCCGCTTCAATTCCAACTCCAGCAAGGTGCCCTTGAGCTGCTGGAGCAATTGAGCGTTGTCTACGGTCATCATCTGCGTCGTCATGCGAGGCAGCATCGAGGCCTGTTTCGCCTCCAGAAAGTGCATCTTCTGGTGAGCTTCCGCGATGGCGGCTTGTGTTTCCACATGCATGGCCTCGAGGTCGTTGAGCTTTTGCAAAACCACGGTGGTCTGGAGTTGCGCCGAGACCACTCCGCCGCTCCGTGTGAAACTCACCAACCGGGCTTCCGACTGCGCGAGCTTCGCTCGGTACTGCTCGGTTTCGTTCTCGAAAAACTCATACGGGCCCGGTGGCCGATGGACCGCCGCATGTTTCTTCAAATAAACCTCGGACAGGGTTCTTACCACTTGCGCGGCGAGCTCTGGGTCCGACGAACCGTAGCTCACGGAGATGATGTTGCTCATCTTCTCCACTTCAATGTCCAGCTTGTCGGCCAATTTGCGCACCGCCTTGTCGACCCGCTGCTGTTTCGACAGATTCCATCCACCCAAGAGTTTGCTCCAGATGGGGAGCGGCTTGGAGGCCAGGCCGCATTTGTTAACCACCTCTTCGAGCAAGTCCCGGCTGAGGAGCAGCGCGACTTCGGAGTTCATCTCTTCCACGGTAACTCCGTTGTGATTGAGATCGGGCTGGGCATTTACCCCCGGCGAGACGACGGGGTCGGCCCGCTCGTCCTGCTCGACCAGGAAGAGGGCCTGCGCCTCGTAACGGTCCGAGAGCAGCAGGGCGAAGCTAACGACCCCCAGGAAGATGAGGGCGGCCGAAACCAGCAATACCCTGCGCTGACGGAATAAAATCGCCAGGAGATCGCGTGATGTGGTCGCGTGAGGCGTCTTGTGGCCATTCCCATTTGTTCCATTCGGGACTTTCATGTGAGCCCTCCTATTGGGCTGTGCTCGCCATTGACTTCCGGTCAATAACTCAGAGGCGAGAAATAAAGTGACAACGCTTCGGTCGGGATGTATCGGCTGATTTTGCTAATTCTGTTCTTCGGCACGAACAGCATGTCGCCGGGACGCAAAAATACATCTTCCTGGAGGTTGGCCGTGTTCAGCATTTTCTTCATGTTCAGCCGCTTGACTTCGACGGTGTTGTCGGAAACTCGGCGGAATAACAGAACCTGAGAGTGCTTCGAGCTGGGGGTAAATCCGCCGGCAATGGCAATCGCCGCCGCGCTCGTTGTGTCCTCCCGCAGATCGTACTTCCCGGGATGGCCCACCTCGCCACCCGCGATGAAGTAGGGCTTCTGGAAATCCTTCAGGTCCACTGTGACCACAGGCCTATTCAAAATCCCCGCATAGGCCTGCGCGAGAGCGTCCCTGAGCTCGGGAGCAGTCTTTCCCTGAGCGTAGAAATCTCCAATTTCCTTCAAGGTAATAAACCCATCCGGCTGGACGGTCACTGCCTGGTCGAATTCCGGGCTGAATGGGAATACCAGATTGAGACCATCGCCTGGCGCCAGCCGATAGCGGGGCCGGCGTTGGTCAAAGCCCGGCAATCCACCAGTTTTGGATTGCTCCTGGGAGCTTGCTGCGCTCTTTTGTGATTCTGAGGCGGCCGGTGGGGAGCTTGCTGAGGTCGCGCCGACCTGAGCGCCCAAAGCCACGCTTGCCATTCCAAAGAAAAGTGCGCATCCGAGATAGGGTGTTTTACTCATCTAGTCCTCCACATTCCACCGCACTAGTGACCTAGCAAGCTTGATGCCAGGCTCACTCAGTATCTATGGAGTTCGAAAGTTCTTGGGTTTGTGTAACGGGAATGTAACAATTGTCCAGTCTTTCAACAACTTTCGGCTCAGGCCGAACTTTCGAGCCTCCAGACCTTGTGACCATCCTGACCTCCAAATGCCGCGACACGCGCAAATTCCTGCGAGCATGCGAAAACATTTTCCGGTTGGATGAAGAGGAGCAGCAAGCAATAGGCTTCACTGGGTCTGGGCGGCTGGGTTAACCAAGTCTCAAAGATGTACAACTGGAGGCATGTTGCAGAAATCTGCACAATGTTGGCAGAAAATTTCAAGCAGATCTTCTAATGGGTTTGAAGCAGAGACTCCGGGTGGCCCTGGCGAGGGTGTTCTGAGATCAGCGGCTGATTTGGGCGTTCTTGTGGCGCCCAGCTCTCAGGCCGGGCATTCTTACGAGGCCTTGGTGGAGAGTTTTAGGGCTCGACGATTCTTTCCCGAATGGCGTAGCGAACGAGTTCAGCCACAGAATGGATGCCCAACTTGGACATGATATTGGCCCGATGAGTTTCGACGGTCTTTAGGCTAATGTCGAGAATCTTGGCAATGTCTTTACTCGTCTTGCCTTCCGCCAAGAGTCGCGTGATCTCAGACTCACGTGAGGTCAGGCGGAGAAATTTTGATTCTTTCGGCTTCCCTTCCTCTTGTCCACGAAAGCCCTTCAAGACCATGTCCGCGATTTTGGAGCTAAAAAAGGGTTTGTTCTGCCTCAGCGAGTCCATGGCGAGGAGCAGTTCGTGTCCCGCATCCGACTTCAACAAGTAACCCCGGGCGCCTGCCCGGAGAGTTTCCCGCGCCATATATTCAGAATCATGAACGGTGAGGATGAGCACTCTGGTTTGAGGGTTTTCATGAACGATGTGACGGGTAGCTTCCAAACCGTTCATGCCGGGCATGCCGATATCCAGGATGATCAAATCGGGCTGTAGCGTCGTCGCCTTTTCGACGGCATCCCGACCGTCAACCGCCTCTCCGACAATCGTATACTCCGAACGTTTCTCCAGCAAAGCCCGCAGTCCTTTTCGAACCACCTCGTGGTCATCCACGATCAAGACACGGGTCTGTTTCGTGGGGGACACTCTGGGAGAAGACGGGACTGCCTCCGCGCCATCGAGTCCTTCTCCTTTGCGGGGAATATCCCACCCGTGTGCCGCCCCATCCGTCAAATCGCGCAAGTTCCCCATCGCTCACCTCCAGGGCCCGAACTCCTCAGATGCCTTCAATTGGAGTTCTCGCCACAACCTTCGTGGCTTCCGAGGTCCGCCACACTTGAACCCGGTACCCGCGTAGCACGCAGAATACCATATTTCGGCTCGAACGCCAACTACAACTATACCGCTCCCACGATGGGCCGAAGGAGGATGCGTGTCAATCGGGATTAGTTAGTAATTTGAAAACGAATACCCCCGATGCCAAAGCAGGGTGTGAGTTCGAATAAGGAGGGTTGGGCAGTGGGTGATTTTGCAGTAGCGGCGCTCTATGAGCGCCGAAAGTGCCGAGGAATCAACACCGGCGGTCATAGACCGCCGCTACAAAAAGTGGTTAACAAGCACCGGCAACTTTGCCGGAGGATTGAAGTGTCAGGGTTCTACGATTTTCTCCCGGATGGCGTAGCGAACGAGTCCAGCCACAGAGTGCACGCCCAACTTAGTCATGATATGGGCCCGGTGAGTTTCGACAGTCTTTAGGCTGATGTCGAGAGTGTTGGCGACCTCTTTACTGGTCTTGCCTTCCGCCAGGAGTTGAATGATCTCCGTCTCGCGTGAGGTCAGGCGGGGGGATACTGCTTCCTCGTCTGTCACCTCCTGAGCCTTCTTGAAGCCTTCCAAAACCAGTTCGGCGACTTTAGGAGTAAAGAAAGGCTTGTTCTGGCCGAGCGACTCCAGGGCCTGGAGCAGGTCGAGTCCCGCATCCGATTTCAGCACGTAACCTCGAGCGCCTGCCCGGAGGGCCTCCGAGGCCATGTATTGAGAATCATGGATGGTGAGGATGAGCACCTTCACTTGGGGGTTTTCGTCAACGATTTGGCGGGTGGCTTCCAACCCGCTGATGTCGGGCATGCCGACGTCCAAGATGGCCACATCCGGTCTCAGCCGCGCTGCCATCTCGATGGCCTCCCGGCCGTCCACGGCTTCCCCGACGACCTCGTAGCCGGCATGGGTTTCCAGCAACGCGCGCAGACCCTTCCGCACCACCTCATGGTCATCTGCCAGCAATATTCGGGTTGGTTTCATAAATCACGCTTTCGTTAGAGGCAGCATGACCCTCACCGTGGTGCCCTGTTTGCCAGAGGTGATTTCGAGCCGGCCCCCGAGTTGCTTGACGCGTTCTCGCATGCCTGCGATGCCGACCCCGAGGATCCCACCGCCCAGCAAGGGGAGTTCGAGGGATCCTGCGGGCATCCCTTTGCCTTCGTCGTGTAATTCCAGTTGTACCTCCTTCGGCTTCCAAGAAATGCTGATTCTCGCTTTCGGACTTTGGGCATGACGATGCACATTGGTAAGGCCTTCCTGCACGATACGGAATAGCACCGTTTCGGTTTCCTGCGACAGACGGGGAAGATCGCTTGGAATATCCAATTCCACGGCGATCTCGCTCCGCTGCGTGAATCCGTCAGCGTACCATCGGAGCGCCGAAACCAGGCCGACCTCGTCGAGCAGCGGAGGGTGGAGCAAGTAAGACATGGTCCGGATTTCGCGTGACGCTTGCTCTACCAAACCCGTGCTATCGGAAAGAAGTTCGGCCGCCCGTGTATTCAGCCCACCAACTTCCTCGCTCAAAACCGAGAGGTTCATCCCCACGGCCGCCAGGGTCTGTGCCGTGCTGTCATGCAACTCCCGCGCCAACCGCCGCCGCTCTTCATCCTGCAACTTAATCAGCCGGCCGGAGAGCGCACTCAAGGCCCTCTCGGCTTGTCTCCGCTCGTAGACGACGGCGAGGTGGTTGCCAAGTTTGTTCGCGGCTTCGAGAAAGGAAGGGTCCGGATCGTGGGGTTCCGTCGAATAAAATTCCCAGACGCCATGGAATTTGCGGCTGGTTCCGATCGGGAAGGCGAACCCCGATTTGAAACTCACCGCGGAGCCTCTGGCCTTACGCGAGTCGTTTACCTCGCCTCGTAAGTCTGAAATCCATATGGACGAATTCTCTTTCCATGCCCGCCCTGGTATGCCCTCGCCTTGCCTGAACGTCGTTTCCAAGCTGGCTTTTCGGAACTCCGGAATCTCAACTTCGGAATAAATCGCCCGCGCGGCGCAACGCAGAATCTTTTCGCGTTCGTCGAGAAACCACGCCTGCCCCACCTGCCAGCCCTTCAATTTACAGATGGTTTCAATAGATCGAGTGGTCACATCTCGGGCGTCTACTGCCTCACTCGCCACGGAGATTACCTCCGCGAATAGGTTCAGCCCTTGCTCGGCCAGCTTGCGCTTGGTGATATCGCGCACGGAAGCCGAAATCATCCCGCCTTGCCCGGTCTCGAGCGGGCTGAGGGCGATCTCGGCCGGGAATTGCGTTCCGTCCTTGCGCAAGGCGCTCAATTCCAAACC
>WNGK01001985.1_pt1 | contig 22032 bp, 13 predicted proteins | sample 5400601 | NCBI WGS metagenome assembly WNGK01 (sample SAMN13153376, study PRJNA577476) | soil metagenome | isolation source: 60 cm soil or saprolite under Garry oak tree replicate 1 | place: USA:California | collected 2016-06-15
CAGCAGTAATCAGGTTGCGCAGATCCGACTTCATCGAGGCGAGATACGCCTTTTCCTTCGTGTTCGCGAACTTCGGAATCGCGATCGCGGCCAAAATGCCGATGATCACGACCACGATCAGAAGCTCGATCAGTGTGAAGCCCTTGCGGTTCATCTGGACTACCTCCCCTGTATGGAACAGCATGAACGTCTGAGTTATTCTGGCCCCCCTAGAGGCACTAATCATACCGCATGCGGGGCGCGAAGAACGAAGTGTAAACAGAGTATTGACTTACGCCCAATCAGAGACTCCTCAGGGGCGCCAGAGGAGCTCGATGACTGTGGCAATATGCGACTCCCCGGGCTACATGCCCCCAAAAAAAAGAGCGGCGGGGTTTCCCCCGCCGCCCTCGTGCGTCAGGCCCAAGGCCTTACTGGCACTTCGGCTCGCCTTCCTTGTTGGCCGGGGCCAACGAGGTCGACCCGACATAGATCGAACAGGTCTTCGTCGTCGTGGTGTGGGACACCGTCGCGGTGAACCCATCAGCCGTCACCGCAATGGTGGGGCCGACCACGCCGCTCGTCACGTTGTACTGCGTGCCGAGGTTGCTGGTGTACTTCACCGAGTCGGCGAAATACGCCTCTTCAGCGGTAATCAGGTTGCGCAGATCCGACTTCATCGACGCGAGATACGCCTTTTCCTTCGTGTTCGCGAACTTCGGAATCGCGATCGCGGCCAAAATGCCGATGATCACGACCACGATCAGAAGCTCGATCAGTGTAAAACCCTTGCGGTTCATCTGGAACTACCTCCCCTATGAGGTCCAAAGAATCAGAGTGACTGTTCTTCCGCCTCCCAACAAGCACGAATCATGCCTTGGATCGAGAACTCCAGCACAACTAACATGGGCACCAACAACTTACGCGTACCGGAACCGGTTTTCTTATCCTCGCAAAACGCTGAAAAACTCCGGCTTTTTGCAAGCCGGGACGCCAGACGCAAGGAAGCTCTAACTCACTGCCGAAATTGGAGATACCACTTCTGCTCGCCAGCGAAACGCCTGCCCGCCGAATCGGCGATTGCAGTGGCGTTGGCAGGGTGGCGGCGAGCCAGCTCGAGGAGAAACCTCGCGCGCAATGTCATGCGCTCGCCGATATTCGATCGCCTCCCTCGGTCGATCAACGGAACCGCGGCGGCGGTGTCACCGATGCCGATCAAGAAGATCGCGTTCGCGCCATTCAGGTAACGGTCATCGGGAAAAATGGAGTCCGCCATCCGGTATTCGCGCCGAGCCGCGGCGGTGTCACCGGTGCCGGCAAGGACCGCCGCAGCCGAGGCATGCGCGCGGTAGGACTCGGGATGCTCCGCGAGCAATGTGACCAGCTGCGAGCGATTGTCTCGCCACGCCGGCAGCCGGGCGAGCGAGCGCACTCCGCACGTGATCGCGACGATCGTCACCGCAACGGCGGCCGGGCGCAAACCGCGTCGCGCCGTCAGCCGGGTCGCAGCCCAGCCGACGACCGCGGCGGGGAGCGCAGCGGCGAGATACAAGTTGCGCTCGGCGAGGACGACGCCCGCGGAAAAGAACAGATTTGCCGTCGGCAGGTACGAGAGCGCAGCAATCCCGGCAGCAAACGAAATCGCCGGTGCGCGACGCCGGCACCAGATTGCAAGCGCCGGAATGCACACAAGCAGGATCAACCCCAACACCGCTGCGATCGACATGCCGGTCCGAGCAGGAAGCACCTGCGGGTTGTAATCGACCGAGAGGGATGCCGGCCAGATCAGCAGCATCGCAGCTCGCAGCAACGCGGGCAGCGCGATTGCCAGTCGTCCCCACGTTCCCCGGTCGTAGAAGACCGCCGCCTGGTCGCTCTCACCGACCCAACCGACTGCGAGCCAAGCCGCGAGAAAGCCAATCGTCACTACTGCCAGGGCGATCCCAAAGCCAACGGGGTACGGCCGCTCCTCAGATCCCTGCAGCCACCTGTCGAGCAGTATGACGACACCGACAATGACACCGTGCTCCTTGCTGAACATCGCGAGCGCCGCGCAGAGCACCGCAACCACCCATTGCCCGCGCCGGGCGGCGAGTACCGCCCCGAGAATGCCCACGGCCACCAGCAGCTCAGCACGACCGACCAAACTCGCCACTGCCTCGACGTGCACGGGATGCCAGGCGAACACAAGCCCTGCGACGGAGGCGCCGAGTGGCGGGAGCCAGCGCGCGAGCAGCAACACGAGCAGCACGGTCGCCAGGCCGTGCCACAAGGCATTCATGACATGCAACCAGCCAGGTCGGCCGCCCGAGATGGTCCAATCGACTGCGTAGCTCAAAATCGTCACGGGCCGGTAGAGGCCCGCGCCGGTCTCGCGCGGCCAGTAGGGATCGTCGAATGCGCGGAGCGCCGCGCCGATCGAATGCGCAGCCGGATTCGACGCAACGATTGCGCGGTCGTCCTGCACGAAACCGTATCGGACCGTCGGAAGATACAGCGCGACAGCGGCGACGAACACGAGCCACAGTTCGCGTTTCATCGCATCCGCGCGAGCAGCGAATCGGCCACGGCTGAGTCGCCGCGCGACCGCGCGGCCAGTGCCTGCGTCCGGTAGTAACCAGGGCACCTCGAGCAGAGCAGCTCCGCACGGCTGAGCAGGGAATCCGCGACGTGTGACTGCCCCAGCGTGAGTGCCGCATCCGCGCCGGCGATGAACACGGTCGGATCGCGATCGTAGATACGGGCCGCGATGCGCAGGGACGCCATCGCCCGATCCGGTTGCCGGTGGCTTTGGTACAGCGCCGCCATGCGCGCCGGCCCGCGGTAGGATCCCGGCGAGTCCTCGAGAATGCTCTGCGTCACAGTGAAGTCGTTATGCCACACCGGCGTGCGCAGCGCCGAGCGGACGCCGCCGACCAGGACGAGCAGCGCCAGCGCCAACCGAAATCGCTGCACGGGAAGCCGAGCGAGCGCGGCACCCGCCGCGAGCGCCAGGCCGACGGACGGCAGGTACAACGTCCGCTCGGCGAGGAAGACACCGCTCGAGAACAGCAGGTTGGACACGGGCAGGAAGGCGATCGCGATCCAGCCCAATCCATACGCCTCCATACGTCGCTGCCGCCGCCACGCCATCACGAGCAGCGAGGCCCAGAGCGCCACACACGCCAGGCCGATCAGGAACCGGCCATCCAGCAGCGAGCGAACGATCGTGCGCTCGGCAGGCGAGTAATCGACGCGCAGGGTCAGTGGAAAAACGAGGAGGCGGAGCACATCCCCAAGCGCCGCGATCGCCGTGAGCCGGCCAGCGAATCCGCTTTCGCCCAGGAATACCGGGGCGATGGCATGGAGCCGGGCGTAGGGGTGCAAGACGACGCCTCGGATGGCGAGGTACGCCCCAGCGATGATCACCCAGCTGGCCGCGAATACGAGCATGCGCCGGCGGGATGGTCGCGACAGGCCAACGAGCCACGCCCAGCCGATCAGGGCGGGCGCCACGACGGCGTTCTCTTTGCTGAGCAAGCCGAGCAGGAGCGCCGCGCCGCTGAGGAGCACGTCTTGCCGCACGACCGCCGCGTACACGGCGAGACACACGCCGGCGGCGGCCATCAGCTCGGCACGACCAACCACGTTTGCGACCGCCTCGACGTGCACAGGATGGACGGCAAAGACCAGTCCGGCGGCGAGCGCCGCGGGCCAGTCCGCCCAACGGCGCGCGAGTGCCGCCGCTGCCACCGCCACACCCGCATGCCAAACCAGGTTCATCGCGTGAAACCAGACCGGGTGCCCCCGCGAGATCGCCCAGTCCATCGCGAAGTCTGCCAGCGGCAGCGGGCGGTACATCTGGCCACCCAAATCCGGTGGCCAGTATGGTCCGCCGAAGGCGTACCACACACCCTGCACCGAATGCACGAGCGGGTTCCAGACGATGATGTAGAGGTCGTCCATCGCAAACCCGTTCCACAGCGCCGGGATATAGGGAACGAGGGCGCAAGCGAGAACGGCGAGGTAGAGGCGCCGGTCTTTACTGTCCACGGTTCACGGCAAAGAGCCAGCGTCCATCGGACCAGCGGTAGATGGGGGTTAACAACGACGGATAGGCGCCGATCAGGGCTCGCAGCTCGATCGCCGACGGGGACGTCGCACTCGCCAGCAGCACGTGCGTCACACCCATTCGCTCGAGATATGCGCGGTACTCGGCCGGCGTCGGCCGGATCAACTCGCGGCCGCGGTAGCGCTCGAGGGACAACGGGACGGACAACCGGCGGCTGTAGAGCCAGACGAGCGCCTCGTCATCGGTCGCGACGACGGCGGAGTCGGGCAGATTCTGGACCACCGGAAGCAGCTCAGCGAAGGTGGCCGAGATGGCGCGCGCCTGCGAGTCCCATCCGCGCGCTTTGACTCCGCGGTACTCGAAATACAGATACCCGCCGGCCGTTACCACCACGAAGACTGCGAGGGGCATGCGGAGCCGTGGCCAGCGGTTCGACAGCTCGACCACGCCGGCACACCAGATCAGCGCCAGCCAGGGAAGAACGGCCCAGAGGAATCGATCCGGGGGGTAGGGCCAGATCGCCAGGATCAACAAATACAGTACCAGCACCAGGCCAATCGCCGAGCGCCGCGACACCACGAAAAGGCCATACAGTCCGATCGCGAGCGCCGTCATCGCAAGGATGAAGTACAGCCAGAAGACAGGAATCCAGCCGAATGCCAATACCTCGAGTGGGCGCGGCAGGTCCCGGATGTTCACGGCCACTGCCGACAGCCCGGCCTGGCTGACGGGCGCCAGATACGTTCCGTAATTGAGCGCGAGGGCTGGATCGATTTGATGGGCATGCGTCAGCACCCACAGTCCCCAGGCGATCGCGGCGACCACGCCCGGCAGAACCACGGCGAGTGCAACGCGCCGCGGCGCGCGATGCAGCAGGAGAAAACCGAGAATACCAGCCACGATTGCGATCCCGATGGATCGCGTGAGCAATGCCAGGGCGGCCGCCACGCCCGCGACCCAGGGTTGCGTACTCCGATCCGCTTCGATCACGGCGACGGCCAACAGCCCACTGAACAGCGGCTCGGCGAAGAGCACCCCCTGGGTTGCGAGCACGGGGATCGCCACGGCCGCAGCAAAGACGACCGCTCCCGAAACCCAGTGCGGAAGTCGGGGTCCGAGGAACTCGGTTTTGGCGGCGTACCACGCGATAAGTCCCGCTGCCCCCGCACTCAGCAGGTCATTGAGCACCTTCCCGACAATGGCGGCGGCTTTTACGGGCAGCGTGCCGAAGAACGGCGCCAGCAAAACCGGATAGAGCGGTGGGTAGTGCACGACCGCCGGCATGCCGGGGAGATGGGGATGGACGTATCCGTGACCGCTCCCCAGCGCCGTCGCGAGTCCTGCATACAGGCCGTCGTCGTAGAAGACTCCGACGAGCGCCTGATTCAGGGTGAGGATGCCGACGGCCAGCGTCGCGGCCGCGGTGACGAGACCGATCTTTACTTCGCGGGTAAGCGCCAAGCGTTGACGTTGCGCGGGACGAAGAGGTTGTACCGCAGGATGTGAAACAGGGCGGCGCAGCCGTCGCGCCAGGTGATCTTCTTTCCCTCCGCATAGGTGCGGCCGCTGTACGAGATGGGGATTTCCCAGATGCGCGCCCGGGCCTGCGCCAACCGCGCCGTGATTTCGACCTCGAAGCCGAACCGATTGGATGACAGCGGCAGCTGCTTGAGCAGGTCCGTGCGAATCAGCTTGTAGCAGGTCTCGAGGTCAGTGAGGTTCAGGTTGGTGAACATGTTCGACAACAGCGTGAGAAAGCGGTTGCCGACGTAGTGCCAGAAGTAGAGCACGCGATGCGGGCCACCCTGGAACCGCGATCCATAGACCGCATCGGCCTGGCGCGCCCGGATCGGCAGCAGCAATGACGGCAGGTCCGCCGGGTCATACTCGAGATCTGCGTCCTGCACCACGACGGCATCGCCGCCCGCGGCGGTGATGCCGCTGCGGATCGCGGCGCCCTTGCCCCGGTTCTTTTCGTGATGGATCACCCGGTCCACCAGCCCCGTTTTTGCCAGCCCGTCGAGGATTTCCCGCGTCCCGTCGGTCGAGGCGTCGTTGACGGCGATGATTTCGAGCCGCAGGGCAACCGCGCGGATCCGGCGCAGCGCGACCTCGACGGTCGCAGCTTCGTTGTAGGCCGGCACGATGACGCTGAGGAGCAGGTTGGGGGAGCGGCGCTCGTCGCGCATCAGGCCGCCTCACCGATCGCGATGAGGGACTGCCCAAGCCGCCAGGGAAGCAGTCGCTCGAGCCGGAACAGGGGCACCAACGCGTCATACAGCTTGAGCGAGGCCGCCGGAATCGTCTGGCGGCGCAGCACTCTCCCGGCGAACCACCAGCCGGGGACGCCCGCAAGATTGAAGTATTCGACGTGCGCGACCTTGAAGCCGGTCGCTTGCAGCAGTGACGTCAGAGGAGCGCGCTGATACCGCCGGTGATGCCCGAGGGCTTTGTCGATCGTCCCGTACAACGCGGGGAGCGCAGGCACCAGCAGAATCAGGCGGCCGCTCGGCGCCAGCAGCCGACGCATCGCGTGCAGCGACGCGACGTCGTCGTCCACGTGCTCGAGCACGTTGAGACAGATGATGCTGTCGAATTGCTGCCCGGCGACGGCGCCGAGCTCGGTCGGGAGGTAGAGACGCGCCACCGCAACATTGTGGTGCTTTGCGAAGCGCGTGCGCAACCGGACCAGATACTCCTCCCGCGTATCGGTGAGCACCAGCCGTTCGGCGTCGAGCAGGAACGTCGACAGGTTGCCGATTCCCGATCCGATCTCCAGGACCCGTCCCCCCACCCAGCGCCGCAGCCGGTCGAACATCCAGCGGTTGTAGCGCTCGGCGCCGGAGAGCTGCTCCAGCGTCTCCGCGCCCACCGGATCACTCGGCGGATGTTCGATTGCTACGGGGTCCCGCTCGGCTCAGAGTCGGGTTTCTTGTCGCTGCCGTCGTAGCGACTGAGCTTGCGGTAGAGCGTCGAGGGGTCGATGCCCAGCACTTCGGCGGCGCGGGTCTTGTTGCCCCCTTCGCTCTGTAGCACCCAGGTGATGTACGCCTGCTCGATCACGTCGAGGGGCGGATTCTTGTGCAGCCGCTCCGCCACCAGCGGCTCCGCCTTGCGCTCGCTGATGCGATCGGGGATCGCGGACCGCGGGATGACGTCGCCCTTCGTCAGTGTGACGGCTCGCTCCAGTGCGTTCTCGAGCTCCCGCACGTTGCCGGGCCAGTCATACGCCATGATGATCTCTTCCGCTTCCGGCGACAGCGCCTTGACGGGCTCGCTGCGCTCGCCCGCGATGTGGCCGAGAAACTCCTTCACGAAGATGGGAATGTCGTCACGCCGGTCCCGCAGCGGCGGGAGATGGATGTTGATGACGTTGAGCCGGTAATAGAGATCGGTGCGGAATCGACCGCGCTTGATGTCCTCTTCCAGATCGCGATTGGTCGCCGCGACCACGCGCACGTCCACGGGAATGGCTTCCGTACCGCCGACAGGTATCGCTTCCCGCTCCTGTAACACGCGCAGCAGCTTGACTTGTGTGGCCGGCGACATCTCGCCGATCTCGTCGAGGAAGAACGTCCCACCGCGCGCCGCGGCGAACAGCCCCTGCTTGTCGCGTACCGCGCCCGTGAACGAGCCCTTGACGTGGCCGAAGAGCTCCGACTCGAGCAGGCTTTCGGGCAGCGCGCCGCAGTTCAGCGACAGGAACTGCCCTTCCGCGCGCGTAGAGAGCTCGTGGAGGTAGCGGGCGATGACTTCCTTACCGGTTCCCGATTCGCCCTGGATCAAGACGGTGCTTTCGGTCGGAGCGACCTGTTCCGCCAGCCGCATCACCTCGCTGAAGAGGCGGGACTTGCCGAGCGGCTTCACCTGGCCGGAGCGCTCGCGGCGGCGAATTTCCTGCTTGAGCTGCTTGTTCTCCGCCCGCAGCCGACGATGTTCGGCGGCACGGCGGCAGATCGCCACCATGTCGTCGTTCGAAAACGGCTTCTGTATATAGTAGAAAGCGCCTTCGTTCACGGCCTGGATGGCAGTCTGGAGCGATGCCTGCGCCGTCATGAGGATGACCGGGGTTTCGGGGTCCTGCCCGCGGACGGCCGAGAGGATCTCGATCCCGGTGACACCGGGCATCTTGAGATCGGTCAGCACGATGTCGGGCGCCGAACCCTTCAGCTGCTCCAGGCCCGCCTTGCCCCCCTGCGCCGTGGTTATGTCGAAGCCCTCGTTCTTCAGCAGGATGCGGAGAGTTTCGAGGATTCCTTGTTCGTCGTCGATGACGAGAATCGATGGTGCGGTAGCCATTACGCGGCCTCCTCTTTGCGACGAGCGGCCGGGAAGTAGACGGTGAATGTCGTTCCTCCGCCGGCCTTCGTGTCCACCAGTACTAAGCCGCGATGGGCTTCCACCGCGCGCTGCACGATGGCAAGTCCGAGCCCGGTACCGCCGACACGTCCGGTGGCGAAGGGCTCGAACAAACGTTCCTGGAGATCGGCGGGGATGCCGGGGCCGTTGTCGCTGACCCGCAGCGCCACCGGGTTATCGATACCGGCACCGCCGGGCAGCTCGTTCACCGCCGCCGAGCCCGTTCGGACCTTTACCGCCGCGCGTGACCCGGCGGCCTGGACTGCGTTGAGGACCAGGTTCGACACCACCCGGTGGAGCAGGTCCTCATCGCCTTCCATCGGGGTGGGCCCACCCTCGAGGATGATCTTGACGCCGGCCGCGCAATCGGGGTGTTGGCGGACCAGCCGAATGGCCGCCTCGGCGACCGAGTGCAGATCCATGGGCCGGCATTCGGTCACGCGCACGCGCGAGAAGTCGAGAAACTCCGAGAGCAACCGCGACAGGCGGTCGCTTTCGCGCACGATGAGATTGGCGAGGAACTTCTCGTCCGGGTTGGCGCGCGACGAGCGACCGAGCTGCTCGACAGAGCTCCGGATCGACGCCAGCGGATTCTTGATCTCATGCGCGAGGCTCGACGAGAGCTCCGCCACGGCCTCGAGCCGCTCGGCGCGCAGGTGCAGCTCCTCGAGACGCTTGGAGTCGGAGATGTCGGTGAAGATTGCGGAGACTCGGGGCCGGCTGCCGACCGGGCCGTCGAGCGTGGTCGTGGTAACGCCGATCGGGAAGCTGCGATCGGGACGGTGGACGGTGGCCTCGACGCGCATCAGGCGAACGCCGCGACGCGCGGTGGATGTCACGGCTGCCCAGAATTCCGGCGCCAGCCGGGCGAACTCGGGCATCACCGAGCGGCCCAGCCATTCACGGGCCTTGAATCCCAGGATGTCCTCGGACGCCGGGTTCGCATACAGGAGCTGCCCGTCGGCGTCGACGGTGATCACGCCTGTACGAATGTTGCGCAGCACGTCGTCGGCCTCGAGCTGTACCTGACGCACCTCGGCGGTGAGAGCTTCCTCCCGCCGGCCCAGCACGTTGACCCGGCTCGCGACGTAGGCAATGACTACCGCAACGAGCGCAAACACGGCGAGTTGGACCCAGACACCCGGAGTCACTCCGGGCGAGTGGCCCCAGAAGACGTCGGCGAAATAGACGAGGCCGGCGAACAGCGTCACGAGGCCGGCGTTGGCCGGCGGCATCAACAGTGCCGTCACTGCCACGAGGATGACGTACAGGCTGGCGAGGTCGCTGTCCGCACCGCCCGTCATGTGCACCACGGCGGTGATCAGGAGGACGTCGAACACCGCCTGGAGGTATAGGAAGGTCGGCCCGGGGGCCCTGCGGCGGAAATGCGTATGCCAGTAGGAGGCGGACGTGACGACCCCGGCAATCACCAGCATGAGCGAGGTGGCGAGGATGTCCAGCGGGGCCGCGACGCGGACCTTCAGGGCGGCGGTGACATAGATGGCGATCGCCAGGCACATCCGGCCCACGTAGTTGAGGCGGAGGAGCCCGCGGGTGGTCGGGATCGCCGACCCTGAGGATGTCACGCCTAGCCAGCGCATGGGGGGCCATTATTCGCTCGGCTCTGGCAAAATGCAATAGCGGAGGGCACGACCATTCAGGCTACACGCACGTCGGCACGACTGCACGTCGGCACGCAGGCGGTACATGCCGACGTGCCGACGTGAGACGTGTAACTGTTATTGGACCGCGTTCACCATATCGAAGATCGGCAGGTACATGGCGACCACCATGCCGCCGACGATCACGCCCAGCACCACGATCATGATCGGCTCGAGCAGTGAGAGCAGCGCGCTCACCGCGGCATCGACCTCGTCGTCGTAGAAGTCGGCGATCTTGGTGAGCATCTCGTCGAGACCGCCCGTCTGCTCGCCCACCGCGATCATCGAAATCACCATGGGCGGGAAGACCTTCGACTTCTGCAGTGGCGCCGCAATCGTTTCACCGCCGGCAATCGACGCGCGCGATTCCATCACGGCATTGTGGATGACCATGTTGCCCGCGGTGCGCGCGGTGATCTCGAGTCCGTCGAGAATCGACACACCCGACGAGATCAACGTGCCGAGCGTGCGCGTGAACCGGGAGACCGCCGACTTGCGCAGCAGGTCGCCGAGCACCGGCAGGCTCAGCATCAGCTTGTCGATCTGCAGCTTGCCAGGTGTCGTCTTGTAGTAGCGATTAACCGAGACGAACGCGAAGATCGACACCGCAATGATCGCCCACCAGAAGTTCTTGAGCAGGTTGCTCGCGCCGATCACGATGCGCGTGGGGAGCGGCAGCTGGAGATTCACTGACGCGAACATGCTTTGGAACGTGGGGATGACGAAGATGAGCAGCGTCGCGATCGCGATGCCCGCGACGGAGAAGATGACCGCGGGATAGATCATCGCGCCTTTCACCTTGCGCACGATGGAGTCGTTCTTTTCGAGGAAGACCGCAAGGCGCAGCAGGATCGTGTCGAGAATACCGCCCGCTTCACCGGCGGCCACCATGTTCACGTACAGGTCGGTGAACGCCTTGGGGTGTTTGCGCAGCGCGTCGGCGAGCGTGTGGCCGCTTTCGACGTCGTACACGACCGCGCGGGTCACGTCCGCCAGCACCTTGTTCTCGGTCTGCTGCGACAGAATGTCGAGCGCCTGCACCAGCGGCAGCCCGGAGTTGATCATGGTGGCGAACTGCCGGGTGAAGATCACGACATCGCGCGTCTTCACGCCCGCCTTGAAGAAGTCGGCGATCCCGCCGCCCTTCCCCTTCGCTTCGCGGACCTGCACCACGATCATGCGGTTCTTGCGCAGGTGGGCAATGACGTCGTCACGCGACGCGAGGTCGATCTTATCGCGGACGAGATCGCCCTTCATGTTGCGCGCTGTGTATTCAAAGACCGGCATACTTTATTCCTCCGCGCCGCGCCTCACGGGCGCACGGCGACCTTTGGTGGGGCCCCTTTCGGCGTCGCGCCCGCGACCGGTGGACCGTCCTTCTCGTCCGGGGGCGTTTCGCCGATGGACCGCAGGAAATCGTTGGGCTTGGACGTCACCCGCAAGCATTCGTCTTTCGTGACTTCGCGGCCCATGTACAGCTGGTAGAGCGCGTCATTCAGGGTCTGCATGCCGTACTTCTTCCCGGCCTGCATCGACGACTCGATCTGGTGGACCTTGTCGTCGCGGATCAGGGCGCGAATGGCGGGCGTGCAGATCATGATCTCGGCGGCCATGACGCGGCCGCGGCCCTTGGCCCGCTGCAGCAGCGTCTGCGTCAGCACGCCCTCGAGCACGAACGCGAGCTGCGCGCGGACCTGCGACTGCTGGTGCGACGGGAAGACGTCGATGATACGGTTGATCGACTCGGCGGCGGAGTTCGTATGGAGCGTGGCGAACGCCAGGTGCCCCGTCTCCGCGATGGTGAGCGCCGCCTGAATCGTGTCGAGATCGCGCATTTCGCCGACCAGCACGACGTCGGGGTCCTGCCGCAGCGCGTATTTGAGCGCGGCCTGGAAGCTGTTGGTATCGGTCCCCACTTCGCGCTGATTGACGATGCAAGACTGGTGGCGGTGGATGAACTCGATCGGGTCCTCCACCGTGATGATGTGGCCTTTCAGCTCCTTGTTGATCTTGTCAATCATCGCGGCCAGCGTGGTGCTCTTGCCCGAGCCCGTGGGGCCCGTGATCAGCACGAGCCCGCGGGGACGGTCGGCGAGCTGCGCCACCACGTTGGGCAGCCCCAGCTCGCTGAACGTCTTCACGTTGAACGGAATTTGCCGGATGACGACCGACACGCAGCCGCGCTGTTTGAACACGTTGCCGCGGAACCGCGCCAGGTTCTGGATGCCGAACGAAAAGTCGAGCTCGCTCTCGGTCTCGAAGCGTTTCTTCTGATTCTCGGTGAGCACCGAGTACGCGAGCGACAGGGTGTCCTTGGGCGTCATGACTTCTTCGCTGGAGGCGCTCACGATATCGCCGTCCACGCGGAGCTTGGGGCGCTCGCCCGCCACGAGGTGGAGGTCGGAAGCGTCCTTCTCGATCATCTCCTCGAGGAGCGCGCGGAGGTTGACTGGCATTGCTTCCTCTCCTTATCCGGCTGCGGTTTCTTTCACGACTTCTTCGAGCGTAGTCACGCCCTTCTTGACCTTCAGCATGCCGTCCATGCGCAGCGTCAGCATGCCTTCTTTCACCGCGAGGTCGCGCAGCTCCTCGGTCGAGGCGCCTTTCAGGATCTCGCGGCGGAGCGGACTCGTCAGCGCCATGACCTCGTAGAGTCCCTGGCGGCCCTTATAGCCCGTCCCGACGCAGGTATCGCAGCCGGCGCCCTTGAAGAATGGGCCTTCCTTCTTGTCGATTGCGAACGCGTGCATCTCCTCGGGCGTGTACTCGTGCTGCTGTTTGCACTCTTTGCAGACGCGGCGCACCAGGCGCTGCGCGACGATCAGGTTGACGGCGCTGGCGACGTTGAACGGCTCGATGCCCATGTCCACCATGCGGGTGATGGTCGACGGGGCGTCGTTGGTGTGCAGCGTCGAGAGCACCAGATGGCCCGTGAGTGCCGCCTTGATGGCAATCGAGCCGGTCTCGAGGTCGCGGATCTCGCCGACCATGATGATGTTCGGGTCCTGGCGCAGGAACGCCTTCAGCGCCGCCGCGAACGTCATCCCGACTTCGTTCCGCACGAGGACCTGATTGATCCCGAGCAGGTTGTATTCGACCGGATCTTCGGCGGTCATGATGTTCACGTCGATCTGATTGATCCGCGACAGCGCCGAGTATAACGTCGTCGTCTTCCCAGATCCTGTGGGCCCCGTCACCAGCACCATGCCGTACGGATTGAGGATGGCCTTGAGGAGATTCTCCTCCGACTTGGGCTCGAAGCCGAAAGTCTTCAGGTCGAGCGTCAGGTTGCCCTTGTCGAGAATACGCAGCACGATCTTCTCGCCGAACAGTACGGGCAGCGTCGAGACGCGGAAGTCGATCACGCGCGCGCCCATCTTGAGCTTGATGCGCCCGTCCTGCGGGACGCGCCGCTCGGCGATGTTGAGCTGCGCCATGATCTTCACGCGCGACGTGAGGGCGGCCCGCATCTTCACCGGCGGCTTCATCACTTCGTGCAGCGCGCCGTCGACGCGATAGCGCACCCGCATCTCGTGCTCGAACGGCTCGATGTGGATGTCGGAGGCGCCGCGCTTCACCGCGTCCGTGAGCAAGCCGTTGATGAGCTTGACCACGGGAGCGTCGTCGGCCAGGTCCTGCGCCTTGACGTCTTCGTCCTGCTCGTCCTCGACAACCTCGAGGTCCTCCGCCGCCTCCACCGACTTGAGCAGCGTCTGGAGCTGGGCGTCGGACTGCTGGTAGTAGCGCTCGATCGCGTTGCGCAGCGTGTATTCGCCGGCGATGACCGGGAAGACGTCGCAGCGTGTGATGAACTTGATGTCCTCGATCGCCGCCACGTTATTGGGATCGGCGATGGCCACGGTCAGGGTCCGGCCTTCCCGCTTGAGCGGCAGGACGGTGTGCTTGGTGGCGATGTCGGGGGGGATCAGCTTCAGGATCTTCGCGTCTACCTCAAAGCGCGACAGATCGACCGCCGGCATGCGGTACTGCCGGGCCAGCATCTTGCTGACCTCGGTTTCCTCTATAAAACCCAGCTTGACCAGGGTATAGCCGAGGCGCATCCCGGAGTTTTTCTGCTCCAGAAGGGCCTTCCTGAGCTGTTCCTGGGTGATCAGACCCTCGCGGAGGAGGATCTCACCAAGCTTGTCTTGGGTAAGGGCAACGCTCGCCGTACGCAACTCATTGAAATTGAAGGCCTAAAATGTGTTTCGGTGCCAAGCCGGTCAAGGTTTTGAGGCCGGAATCCCCGAAAACGACACAAAAGGGAGGACGGCGTCGAGCAATTTCGGGCCGACACCCGAGACGCTGTCGAGTCGGCTGAGACTGCCAAATGGACCGTGCTCAGTGCGCCACGCGACGATCCGCTGCGCGAGTCCCGGTCCGACGCGCGGCAGTCGTGTGATTTCGCTCACGTCGGCGAGATCGAGATCGATGCGCTCACCCGGCAAGAGGGGACGGGCTAGTTGCGCCGCGCGCCGGGCGGTTTCGCGCAGCGCATTGTCACGCGGAGCCGAGGAGGATTGGAGCTGCACGTCGCCCGGAGGAGACGAAGGCGACGGAGCAAGGAAATGCCGGACGCCGGCTCCCGCTAATGCGAGACAGGCAAGCAGCAACGCGGCACGCCGATCATCCATGCAACCCAAAATACGAGAGGAATTCAGTTACTGTCGTACCAAAGCAACGGCGACATCACCAACAATCTGCAGACTTTCGGCACTGACCTTATCGATCGTGTCTTCCGTCGTGTGGTGATACGGGAAATCAAAGTCGATCACATCGATTGCCCTGATGCCCGCCTGCTGGAGCGGCACATGGTCGTCGATCAGGGTCTGGCCCGCACGGGCAATGAACACCTTGGAATAGCCGAGCCGATCCGCCGTCTGCCAGACGCGCTGCACGACCTCTGGCGCGGCCGCCATCGAGTAACCCTCCTGATAGAACTGCAGGTCCTTGTCGCCGACCATGTCGAGCAGGACCGCATACAGGGTCGTGTAGCCACGTGGCTGATGTTTGGCGAAGTACCGCGTGCCGATCAGCGTCTCCGTGGAATCGTTGAAATCGCCGTAGTCCTCTCCGTCCACAAACAACAGATCCACGCCGATCGTGGGCGGCGTCGTTTTCAGCACGTCGGCAAGTCCGAGCAAGACCGCCACGCCTGAGGCACCGTCGTTCGCCCCCGGCACGGGCATGCGCTGCTGCCCCAGGTTCTGGCTCTTGTCAGCGAACGGTCGAGTGTCCCAGTGCGCCAGGAACAAGACCCGGTCGGTCGCCTGCGGCCGAAACCGCGCGAAGAAATTGCGCAGGCGCAGCTGCGCGCCCTTTTTCGTGGTCCAGCGGAAGTCCTGCACGCTGACCGTGTCGGCGCGGGCCCGCAGGGTCGACAACAACCAATCGCCCATTTTCTCGTGCCCCGGCGTGTTGGGAATCCGCGGGCCAAACGCCATCTGCTGTTCGACGTACGTGAATGCCGCATGACCGTTGAACTCCCGATTCCCCTTTGTATCGCTCGCATTCCCGCCCCCAGCGCGCGCCTGGCACGCCAGCGCGAACGCGATTCCCACGCACCACGCACGACGCACCACGCACCGTCTCATCGGATTTGCCCCACGCTGGTGGAAAGTTGGACGAACGCCGTGATGACAAACTGCGAGATCTTGCGGTTCGTTTGGCGCTCCTCGTTGAGGACGTAAGCCATCTGCAGTCCCGCGCTCATGTTGCTCGGCAGGTCGGTGTCCATCGTAAGCTGAGCCTGCGTTTGCTTGCTGTCCACATACGGCACGCAGACGTCCTGCCCTGCTCGCCGCAAACAGGTCGTATTGGCCGCCACGGAATACCCCGCCGTGGTGCGAATGTTGGAACGCCAGCGGCCCTTCGTTGGAGGCCGGAACGAGAACGTGACGGTGGCGTTATGCGCATCACGCACAGTCCGAAACAGGTTACCGGCGCTGAACCGATCCGATGTGGTGCGCGACATATCGAACGTCGTGAAGACACCACCCGCCCACGTGACCGACGCCGATGGCGTCAACACTCTGTCGATCGTGCTGTTCACGGCAATACCACCCGGGATCGCCACACCGAACGTCGGCTGTTCGTTGATCGATTCCGCGCGACGATAACCCACCCGGGCGTTGACGTTCGACAGCAGCCGACCGACGAATTGCCGCGGCGAGAACGACCAGCTGATCGTCCCATTGGGCCACTCCTGCGTCCGGCTGCGAATCGGAACCTGCTCCTCAGCCCGCAGGGTCCAGATGATGCCGCGGGTGAGACGGTAGGTCGCATTGGCGCGCAGGCCGAGCGGCAGGACCGCGACCCCGCCGGTAGACAGGCTGGTGGTCTGCGTCGCCGACGTGGCAAGCTGGCCATCGACCTGCCGGAACGCGTCGAATCCCCCCAGCGCCAGCTGGTAGCCCGCGTTCGGCGTCTCCGTTGCCCGGCTGAACACCGACCCCTGCTGCGCGCTGTAGGTCACGTCGAGACCGGTGATGTGGCCGAGCCAGCGCGCCGCGCCGGACGAGTCACCAAAGACGGCCTGCGCCAGACGGCGCGTGTCGAGCTGCGCGCCGGTCTCGAAGCGGCGCGCGTTGCTGAACGCCGCCGGCACCCGGAACGGTCCTGCGGTATCGCCCTCCGCTCGCCGCGGCTCGCGAGCGTTGGGGTCGCGCGTGAACGCGAACGACGAGCCGACGGACGCCCGCGGCCGAATCCAGGTGCCCACCCGCGGAGTCAAAGATAGCGACGTCGTGACCAGGCGCTGCGTCTCCAGACCGACGTCATTGCCGAACAACGACGCGTGTTGCTGCCGGATCAGCCGGCCCATCGTGGTCGAGTCGCCGTAATCGCGGAGATCGCGAGTGGAGACGGCATCGACGCCGAGCTGCAAGCCCGCCATGGGTGTCAGCTGTACGCCGCCCGCGTTCTGCCACGCGCGGGTCTGCGAGACGGCCGGAGGCGCGGTGTCCCTCGCTGACTGAATCGGCACGAGGAAGGTGAAGCGTTCCGCATCGGTGCCCACCATCCCGCTGCGGAAATGGATCCGTGAAGGATTGAGCCGCAGCACGTTGCCGCCGACCCGGACGACCGAGGCGTTCGGCGCCATCGTATAGTCGAGGCTAAAGGCGTAGCTCGAGCCGTTCGCGCGCGACAACGACGTGCGCGTATCGCCGTTCGCGTACGATCCGAACAGCGAGACCGGGTCGAGCAACCAGCGCGCGATGCCTTTGCTCGCCTGGCGGATTCGCCGGGCCGAAAATGCGTAGCTCGCAGAGCTCGTGCGCGGGGTCCGGAGGCCCTGCAGGGCGTCGGCCCGCAGGTCCGTGCCGCTGAGATAGAAGGGATCGCTGGCGATGAGACTGCGTTGGAACGTCACCGGCACGGAGAGTCCCCAGCGATCGGGGAGGAACCGGTCCACGCGCAGCGTGCCGCTGATGTTGGCGCTGTTGTCCGTCACATACGACGGATCGTCGGTCAGCTGGCGAAACTGCCCGTCGCGCCGCGACACGCTGATGGCGAGATCGGCGACATCGGCAGCGGCCACGGCGATATCGATCGCACCCGCCGCGCCCATCTCACGCACGACGTCGCCCAAACGGATATCGTCGACCCAGAGCTCCCCCGGATCCACGACCACGCTGGTTCCGACTCGCCACATTCCCGCCGCAATCTCCTGGACACGTGACAGGTTGGGTGGCGCGGTCCCCGGATCACGCACGTGGGCGATGTACGGGCCGTCGCACATGACGTAGGAGGAGTCGGGAGTCAGGAGTGAGGAGTCGGGGCAGCCGGGATAGATCTGTGCCGTGTCGCCGCGCAGCCACGCCTGCTCGATGCGCGCGCGGAGGATCAGCCAGCGCTCGAACTGCACCACGACCTCGGGCTCCCAGGAGGTCGTGCGGGCGGGCGTGTGGTACATGTAGAAGTTGTCCTGATCCTTCCCCGCCTTGATGAAGAACTCGAGATCGCCCTCCTCCCACCCCGGGCCGCGCCCGCGCGCCCAGACGCGCAGCGTCCGATACTTCAGGAAGTTCTTGTCGCCCTCGGTCGTGAAGCGGAGATACGCTTCGGCTCTCTGGCCCAGCGCGAGCCCGCGCGCGAGTACGCGCATGGACCGCTCGTTGATCTCGGCCGCCCCGATCTGAAACGCCGCATCGCGGCGACCGGCCTCGTCGGTGACACCGGGCGGCGAGGTGTAGCCGAGGTCCTGGTTCTCCGTGCTGACGACCGACGCGACCACCTCGCCGAGCCCAGTGCCGCGATCGCCACCGATGCCGGCGATCGGCGTGTCGCTGCGCTTGACCCAGGAGCTCCCGACGAGCCGCACGCGAGACAGCGCAAAGGGCAGCGCGGCTTCGGGGCCGACCGGCGCCGGAGCGACGACGGTAATCCGAAGCGCCTGGACCTGCCGCAGGCTCGGCGTACCGATCTGCAGCGTGTCGGTGCGGAATGGAATTCGATATAGACGCCACCCTGCACCATCCGGATCCCTGCCGCCGTCGCGGACGAAGTAGCGCGGATCGCCGATCGGGAACGCGTAGCGCACGAAGCTCTCCGACGTCCGCACCCCGGCGACCGAATCGAGCGCGAAGTCGCCGTCCTGATCCTCTGTGTCGACGGCGTTGTTGTGGCGGCCGCAGCGCGACCGAATGTCGCCCAGCGCGTACGGCACGAGTTGCCCGTTTTCGGTGGCGGAACAGAGCGGCAGCGTGTCGATCACCACCCCGCGCGTGGAATCGAGGATGCCGTCCACGCGGTCGGAGAGGATGCCCTCGTCGTTGAGCGTCGCGCTCCAGGTGTGCGTGCGGGGATCGCGTTCGTCGTCGAGCCGACCCACGCCCGTGCGCCTGATGCCGGCATATGTCGTGTCGCCCTCGGCGCTCACGGTAAACGACGTCGGCGTGAAGGCGATGGCATCCTCGAAGACGCCCCCGAAATCGAACAGCACGGTGGCGCCATTGGCCTGAGCGGTGCGCGCGGCATCTTCCCAGACCCAGAACTCCAGGAACTCGACCCGCGAGAGATCGACGCCCGTGGCCGAGAGCGTTTGCGTGATCGAACGCCACCGCGGCGCGTTCTGTGGGGCCCTCGTCCAGTTCGGCAGGCCGAAGGTCGGCGACCCACGCCTGTTGTTGGCGAGCCCGAGCACGCTGTCCGGCTGCAACGTCAGCCACAGCACGGCCTCGGCAGCCTGCCCCTGGCCGGTGAAGCGGAGCGTGGGATCGATCTGCTGGGGCAGATACTGGATCGGCGCGAGCTGCCCGCCGCTCATCCGGTAGGGCAGGCTTTGCCAGGTCAGGAACGCCGCCTGGTTGGGATCGAAGGCGCCGCTGAACCCCAGCGTCTCGACGCCGTGCACCGACGTCGGGATGCTGCCCCAGTGCCACGTGTTGTCGGTGAGGATGATGGAGCGCGCCGATCCGCCCTCGAATTCCTCCACGTAGGCCTGGCCGAAGCGGTTCGGCGACGGCTTCGAGATCGCGAGCTCGCCATTCACGCTCAGCGCGGACGGCACGCTCGTCTTGACGCCGGGAAGCGCGTTCATGAACCGCGTCAGCCACTCGGGCTGGAAGCGCAGCTGGGTGGATACGCCGCCAATGAAGCCGGACGACGGTTCGAATCCGAGCGGCGGCCGGGTGAACGTGCTTTGCTCGCTCTGGAAGATGCCGAGCAGGTTCACCTGCCCCGTGGCGCCGAGGTCGTAGCGCGCCGACAGTCCGTACGTGGTCGTCGGCGCAAGCGCGAACGCGGCTCGCTCCTCGAACTGCGCGCGCACCTGCGAAACGCCGCCCTGGAACAGCGCGTCGGGATTCTTGAATTGCAGCTGCCCCGTCGTGTAATCGATCGTGTAGTCCTGTTCCCGGGTGAGCAATCGGTTGCCCACGTAGATGCGCTCGCTGCCCTCGCGGATCTGGAAACTGTTGAGCGACAGGGTCGACCGGTCGGCGGAGGCGGTCGCCTCGGCGTGGAGGCGCAGCGCGAAGACCGACGGCGGCCCCTGCGAAGTGAGATACACGCGGGGGGTGCGGTACAACGAGTCGTTGCGCTCGGCAGCGGTCAGCTTCGTCGAATCGGCGAACGGCGCGAGGTGCGGGAATACGATGAACAGATCGCGCACCGGATCGCCCTGGTTCGGATCGCGGGTGCGCGGGAACAGACGGTTGTATTGATCGAATTGGGTCGGGTCGTTTTCCAACGCGACGCGCAGCAGCTCCAGGTAGGTCTTGCCGGCAGCGCTGCGTTCACGCTGGTTCACGCTCAAGTTGAGATCGACGCTGGTGCGGTCGATCTCGCGGCCGCCGACGCGATACGCGCTGCGGATCTCGAAGCGGAACGTCGGTGACGCGGCGTTCACCGCCGGCTTGGGGTCATACACAAGCCGCAGGGTATCGATCTTCGCCGTGTCGCGGCTCGCATCCACCGGAATCGTGCCGATCGAATCGGCGCCGCTCGCCGTGACGTACGAGACGGCGAGGTAGTCGCTCTGATCGAGGCGGTTGGCCAGGGCGAACCAGGCACCGGTCGGATCGACGTAGTAGTCCTTGCCCTCCTGCAGGACCTCCCACTCGAACGGACCCTCGCGCTGCGCGCTGCAATCCACCGCCCTGAGACCGGGCCCGCACGCGACCGCGCGGACGCCGCCCACGTTCTGGTTCCCGTTGGACGTGGGCGCGATCGCACGCCGGCGATAGACGCGCAGCGCGCCGACGGTGAGCGAATCGGGACGCGGCAGCTGGTCGAGCTGCAGGATGTCGACGGCGGGATACCCGGGAAGCGCCGCGGGGTCGATCACGAAGAAGAACCGGCCGGCCTCGTAGTCGAGATCGCGGGCCTCGCGATCGAGCGGCTGACTCGTGACGTCGCCGACGCTGTAGAACCGGTCCTTCACGACGTTGCCCTTCTGCTGCGCGAGGATGGCGCGGAGCTCCAACGGACCGGCCTGGGCGATCGCCTGCACGCCGAAGTTGTTGGCGGGAATTGCCGCGGTGATGAAGCGCGAGGCCGGCGCCTGGAAGGTCACGTTGCCGGCCTCCACCCGCCGCAAGAATTCGTCTTCCAACCCCTCGTACCAGACGTGGATGTTGTTGTTGGCGTCGAACTCGCGCTGGCTGTCGAAGTCCACATCCACGTGCAGTCGCTGGCCCACGATCCCGGCGGTGCGAATCGCGTATTGCGGATTCGGCGTGATCGTCGGGAATCCCGAGCTGCAGCCCGACAGGGTCGCCTGCAGCTCCTGCGAAGTACAGCGCAGGTTGCGGAACTGGTCTGCCTTCAGCTCGAGCCGAAGGTTCAGGTTCATCCCGAGATCTGCGTACGGAACTGCGGCGGCGGGAACTGCGGCGGCGATGGGCGGCGTCGCTACCGCGACCGACGGGGGCGCACCGAAGAGGGGGGGCCGCTGCGCGAGTATGCGTTCGGCCCAGGCGCGCGCGAGGATCGACGGCGGGACGCGCACGCCGAGTCTGCCGCCGGGCGCGAGTGCCGGATTGCGCGGCGGGACGAGTGGTGGCACGCCAAACGTGTACACAGGAGCCTGCGCCTGAACCCGGGGTACGACGAGCGTGAGGGCGAGTACCACTAGCTGGGCGAGACGCCGCATCCCTTGTAGATACTTGGGGTTCCGAATATAATGGCGCGACCAACCGTGCGCATCCTGAGCCGTTACATCCTGCGGCAACACATTCCCCCGCTCCTCTACGCGCTCGCGGCACTCACGTTCGCGATGCTCGTCAATCAGATCGCGAAACAGTTCGGCAACTTCGTCGGCAAGGGCCTGCCCTGGGGCGTCATCGTCGAAGTGTTCGCCTTGTCGATCCCCTTCATCGTCGCGATGACGCTGCCGATGGCCGTGCTGGTCGCGGTGCTGTACACGTTCAGCCATCTCGCCGCCGACAACGAAGTCACGGCGATGAAAGCGAGCGGCATCAGCGTCGGCCGTGTGCTCGCACCGGTGCTCGGTGGCGCGACCCTGATCGCCGTTGTCGC
>WNGK01001987.1_pt1 | contig 22028 bp, 20 predicted proteins | sample 5400601 | NCBI WGS metagenome assembly WNGK01 (sample SAMN13153376, study PRJNA577476) | soil metagenome | isolation source: 60 cm soil or saprolite under Garry oak tree replicate 1 | place: USA:California | collected 2016-06-15
CGAGCGGATGGCGCGCGTCCCAGTGGAAGTGGATTACGCCAGCGAATGGCGCTATCGCGATCCTATCGTTCCCTCAGACACGATTACGCTTTTGATTTCGCAATCTGGGGAAACCGCAGACACCATCGCCGCGCAGCGAGAGGCCAAAGCCCGAGGATCGAAGACCCTGGCCATTTGCAACGTGGTGGGCTCGATGATTACCCGCGAGGCCGCCGGCACCATCTACACGCACGCCGGGCCCGAGATCGGCGTGGCCTCGACCAAAGCATTCACCGCACAACTTACAGCGCAATACCTATTCGCACTCTATCTTGGACAGGTGCGCGGCGCGATTACCGCAGAACAGGCACAGGATGCAGTCCATGAATTGACTCGCATTCCAGGCAAGCTCGAGCATTTGCTTACCCACGAAGAAGATTGTGAAGATCTGGCGAAGCAATATGTCCGCTCGCAGGATTTTCTCTTCCTTGGACGCGGCATTCACTACCCGATTGCTCTTGAGGGCGCGTTGAAGTTAAAAGAAATTTCGTACATCCACGCGGAAGGCTATCCCGCGGGCGAGATGAAACATGGGCCCAATGCGCTGATCGACGAAAATCTGCCTGTAGTCATCATCGCAACTCGCGATCCCAAAGACGCGCTTTCCATGGTGCGTTATGAAAAGACAATTTCCAACCTTAAGGAAGTAAAAGCCCGCTCAGGCCAGGTCGTAGCCCTCGCGACCGAGGGCGACGAAGAGATCAAGGAAGCCGCCGACCATGTGCTCTACATTCCTTCGGCGCCCGAAGAATTGCTCCCGATCCTCGAGATCGTGCCACTGCAGTTGCTGGCATATCACATCGCCGTCCGCCGCGGGTGCGACGTGGACCAACCGCGAAACTTGGCCAAGTCAGTTACAGTGGAGTAGGAACCGGTCGTTTGGGGTTGGACGCGATGCTTCGATTCCCTGTTTGTATTCATCTAAAGCAGTAATGTCCCCATTCCAGACCTTCACTGCGCGCCTGATTAACTCCGTCTCGCTTTCCGGGATCACCAAACACCTGGAATTTGAGATGCTGAACGTGCCCCGGTTCGGCTTCGTACCCGGGCAGTGGCTATCGCTCAAGCACACCAAGGAGGATGGCGAAGAAATCACGCGGGCGTATTCGATCGCATCGCCGCCTTCAGAGAACAGCAGTTTCGCATTGTGCCTCAATCGCGTGCAGGACGGCTGGATGTCGAATTTCCTTTGCGATATGAAGGCGGGGGACGAGATTTCCTGTCAGGGCCCGTTCGGCGATTTCATCCTGCGTCCGCCCATGCGCGATAGCATCTTCATCGCCACCGGCACAGGCATTGCGCCGTTTCGCTCCATACTGCAGTGGCTGTTAGCAGATCCTTCGCGCCACCAGGGGAGACAACTCTGGCTGGTTTTCGGAAATCGCACCGAGAAAGATATTTACTATCACCAAGAATTTCTGCAACTCGCCAGCAACCGTGAAAACTTCCACTATTGGCCCACGCTCAGCCGCGGCACTCCTGATTGGCCAGGATTGCGTGGATACGTGCAGGAACACGTGCCTCAAATTGTGCGAGGCCGATCTGACCTGCACGCCTACATCTGCGGCCTGGACAAGATGATCAAAGCCAATCGGGAGCTGTTGAAGTCTCTCGGCAGGGACAGGAAAGATATTCGGTTCGAGAAATATGACTGAGCCCTTTCTAGCCGAGAGCAGGCGGCTTGGGACGTATCTGATGATTCAGGAACTCTAATCCTGCGCGGAACGCGCAGCGCATCTGCCACAAGGTGGCTAGCAAAGCCGCAATTCCCGCATACCAGATGGCAAACACCATATCGACTGCCCACCGTGGTGCTACCCCTGCTCGCCGAAAAACAAATGGCAGGAAATTCCATGCGGTCACATGGCTGTAGTCCCATTTGTCGTATCTCATGGCATCGGTCACCAGACCCCAGTCGTTCATTTTGCCCAGTGCGCAGGCAATAATATTCTTGAACCGCAAGCCAATCACGAACATGGGATGGCCGAGGTCCTCCATCTGATAAATCTCCAGCGACATCCAGAACGTGGTGGATGCAATCTGGACAACCACGCTCACCGCGATTAGCGCGATGCCTAGACCCCAGACTATCCTGCTAAATTCGGCACGATGCCTCAGCAGGACGGGCACAGAAATGAATGCCGCCATCTCGGCCGCGGTAGAAACATAACGGTCCCCCCACGCGAAATCCCCGCTCCAAACGGTGTAGCGAGCGTAGAAACATATGCAGGCAAGCAGCAAGAAAGAAGCTGCAACGATGTAGGCCTTCACTGGCGCGCTAAAGCGCTTCCAACCGAAAATTGTTACCAGGATGGTCAAGACAATGAGCGGATCGAAGAGAAAAATCGACTTCTCCGGCGTGATCAGGGGCCCCAGGAAACCAACGTGGAAGGGAGTTTCCCACGGATATTTTGCCGGAAGGGTTGGATCTTGCAGCCGGTGTTCAAGCGTAAAGTAGTGAACGTAAGTGTCTGTCCAGGTTCCGAAGCGGTAGAACTGGTAGGCGCGATCGATCACGAAGAATAATAAGTAAATTGGCAGGGCAATCTTCGCGTATGAGATAAGATGTCTCATGACTTCGTGCTTGGCCGCATTTTCAAACCAGAGGACAAGCAGCAAAAAGACTCCGGCAGCAATCAAATCCAGACCAGTGGTGAGCCGGGTCAGCAGATTCAATCCCATCACCGCCGAACCAATGGCCAATGCCCGCGTGTTCTCGGTGCGCAACCATTCATACTGGTAAGCAAATCCAGCGAGGGTCAGCAGCTTGATGTAGTTGTTCTCCATCATGTTCTGCGTGTAATGCAGGTGGGTAGTGCAGAACAGCAACGCCAGGACTCCGACGACTGACTGCCTCAAATCAAACCCGAGCAGCCCGAGAAGGCGGAAGCAGACCAGCGCTGTGAGAACGTTGATCAGAATATTCGTCGTATAGCTGACAAAGATATTGCGGACGGTGGGATCGTCGCCGTTGTAGTCGCTAAAAATCGGCAGCTTCTCAAGATACGTTCCGACGATGTCAGATGGCAGCATCAGCAGCGGCTGGCCAATACCGTACCAGTCGTAGAGCTTGCCGCCGCGCCCGTGAACGCCGAACTCCGGATATTCATTGGGGAAAACCGCCGGTTCCGACGTCCAAAACGAATGCGCCGTCTGCAGACGATGCATGGTGTCTGCCGAGCCCAGTTCCCCGGATTGGACAACGAAAGCAAGCAGGGCAGCGGCCAGCGCAAGAAGAAATCTGGGATTGCTGAAGCCGCGGCGGAGGCGAGTACCCATTTCTGAGAATGATAATGTACGATGGCTTTCATCCTGTCGACTCACTCAAGAAATTGCTGGGATGCTCCTGATGAAAAACATAAAAATGTTCCTTTTGGCGTCGCTCGTGGCGAGCGCCTCCGCCCAAAGTCCTTCGATTGGGAAGGAACTTGAGACTGTCTATCCCGAAGCGCGCGCGCTTTATCTTGATTTGCATCAGAGCCCGGAGCTGTCTTCGCACGAGACCCGGACGGCGACAAAACTCGCAAGCCAGCTGCGTAGTTTGGGCTATGAAGTGACCGAACATGTGGGTGTCACAGGAATTGTTGCAATCCTGAAAAACGGCCCAGGCCCGACGGTTATGCTGCGCACTGAACTTGACGCGCTTCCGGTAGAAGAGAAAACTGGGCTGTCCTATGCGAGCAAAGTGCGAACCAAAGACGATGCAGGACACGACGTTCCCGTCGCGCACGCCTGTGGGCACGACTTGCATATGGCGGCGATCGTGGGGACGGGCGCGATTATGTCGCACAGCCGAAACACCTGGCACGGCACTTTGATCTTGATCGGTCAGCCGGCTGAGGAGACCATCAGCGGCGCAGAGCGGATGATCGCGGATGGATTATTCAAGCGCTTCCCGAGGCCGGACGTGGCAGTCGCGCTCCATGTCGAAAATCTGCTGCCTGCGGGAAAGGTGGGAATCACTCCCGGAATCTTCGATACCAATGCCGACTCTATCCGGATCACGATTTTCGGCAAGGGCGGACACGGTGCGTCGCCTCATACAACTGTGGACCCTATCGTGATCGCGGCCCGGACCATTTTGACCCTGCAGACCATTCCTTCACGCGAGGTGAAGCCTGGGGAGTTGGCTGTGATCACGGTGGGATACATTCAGGCGGGCACAAAGAACAACATTATTCCCGATCAAGCTGAGATGGGTCTGACCGTGCGCACCCGTAAAGCTGCGGTTCGCCAACAGGTTCTTGCAGCCATTGCAAGGATCGCAAAGGCTGAGGCGGAAGCGGCTGGCGCGCCTCGTGAGCCCTCGATCGAACACTACGAGGGTACGGACGCCGTATTCAATGAGCCCGGTCTGGCGCAGAGGTTGAGAAGCCCGCTCGAGGCCGCCCTTGGAAAAGACAACGTGACGGCGGAAGAACCCCACATGGGGTCGGAGGATTTCTCGCGTTTCGTCGAGCAAGGAATCCCCGGCTTCTATTTCAGTCTGGGCGGAGCCGATCCTGAGAAATATGCCCAGGCCAATGCGGCGGGAACCACCCTGCCTTCGAACCACTCTCCGCTGTTTGCGCCGGATCTTGATCCTGCGTTGTATACCGCCGTTACAGCCGAAGTTGCGGTGCTGCGGAATCTACTGAACGCGTCAGCGGCGGAGCTGCGGGACTTCGCGACCCATGCAGATCACTGAGCCGAGCCGCCCAGATTTGCAGACCGCGGCACGTGGTGCGTATTAAGGGTTCTGCCCAATTGAACACCCACGGCGATTTACAATTCGCTACATGCTTCCGCGAGTCACTCGGCTCATCCCTATGGCCCACGTTGCCGACGTGCAACGCTCGGTCAGATTCTACGAATTGCTTGGCCTCAAATTGCGCAACATGCTTAAGGCCGCCGATGGAACATTGGTGTGGGCGCACGTCGAATGCGAGCTCGCAGAATTGATGTTGACCCGCGCGGATACAACGGTTGTGGCTAGCCAGGAGGCGGTATTGTTTTATCTATACAGCCCTGATCTCATCGCCCTGCGCGAACATTTGGTGGCGAAGGGGGTCCAGGTCTCGGCAATTACGTATCCCAACTACATGCCTAAAGGCGAAATAAGGACTGAAGATCCGGATGGCTATGTGTTGCTGATTGGCCAGGCCGGTTGAGAGCGTCGCTAGAATTGTGCTTTGAATCGCGTGACGATAACCGAAAAATCCACCGAGTTTCCACCTCGCGCCAAATCCCGTCGCGGATGTCTCGGCTGCCTCGGCCAGCTGGTCTGGCAGTCAGCAGTGGTTTTGGCGCTGGGCGCGATTCTGGTGCTGGCGATGACCGGACTCTTCTATCCCTGGGCTTTCTATCTTGGAGGAAAATTCCACATTATCCCCTACTGGCAAGGCTGGGGAAGGCTGCACGCGAAGAGCGGTGACTACGTGTTGTTCGTGCGCTTTGAACCTACGCCGCGCGGCAGCCGGATTGTCCCCCACTCGAACTTAACCGGGGTGGGCTACCTCTGCACCTCGCGTGGCGAGCAATTTCGGCTCCACCTCGGCGGCAGCATGAGGCCGCATTTGAACCTCTCGACCGACGGGGAGGCCATCGATCTCTACATGAGTTACTGGCCCGCCCTTTACGGACAATTTATTAGCGACCGTCGCCCCAGTCTCGAGTTGCGCGGTCACTGGAAAAATCCCAACCTGGTAATGGATGATCATGGCAGTATTTTTCGGGCATTTCTGTCCGATGGCAGCGTGTACCGCGGTCACGATCCGAACCATCCTTACAATGGCGAAATTGTCCCGATCACGCTAGTAAACGGATCGTATTCGGAATTTGAAGGGGCGTGCGCGGCGGCGCATCATTGATTTTTAGTTCAGGAAATGAGTCCGGAGTGTCGCAATGCAAGCGAAATGAAGACAACTTCAGAAAAGAAAGTAATCCGTTGCACATGGGCGACGAACGATCTCGCCATTCTCTATCACGATCGCGAATGGGGCGTCCCGCAGCATGACGACCGCGTGCTGTTCGAGTTCCTTGTCCTCGAGGGCGCGCAGGCCGGCCTCAGTTGGGACACCATTCTCAAGAAGCGCGAAAATTATCGCGCGGCGTTCGACAACTTCGACGTAAAGAAGATTTCCCGTTACAACCAGCGGAAGATGGACTCGCTGATGAATAATGAAGGCATTGTGCGCAACCGCCTGAAGATTTTGTCGGTAGTGAAGAACGCAAAGGCGTTTTTGGAAGTGCAAACCGAATTCGGATCGTTCGACCGCTACCTGTGGCAATTCGTCGGTGGCAAACCGCGTGTGAATGCGTGGACAATTCTGAATCAGGTTCCAAGCCGGACGGCTGAATCGGATGCGATGAGCAAAGATCTAAAGAAGCGCGAATTCACCTTCGTCGGATCAACCATCTGCTACGCCTTCATGCAGGCAGTCGGCATGGTAAATGATCACTCGGTGACCTGCTTCCGGTATCGGGAGGTTTGACCGCAACACAAATTAGAGGAGCGGCGACGCAAGGTTCTGATATCCTGCGTCGCCTCAGCTGCTACTGGTTTATATCCTGCTTGGCCTCAAGCTGTCTCACCAAACCGTCCAGATAACTCTTCTGGTTGTCCGGAGCGGCTGCCAGCGCCAGTTTCATCTCCTTTGCCGCGTCGTCAAACTTACCCTGCGCGGAGTACATGCGAGCCAGCCCTGTATGCACGAACCACTGGTCGGGATGTTTCTTCGCGTTTTCGCGGAAGATCGTAAAGGCTTCTTCACTCCGCTTCTGGGCCTGCAACTGGCGGGCGAACAAATGGACCTGTAGCGGGTTAGCAAGATCCAGCGCCTTCTTCTCCGCGACGGCGGCATCGTCTTTGCGACTTAGCGCCGTGAGGACCTTCGACTTCGTCATCTCATTGTCGTAGCGGTCTTCATTCTCGATTGATTTATTTGCATACGTCAGCGCATCGTCCAACGCAATCTTCTCCGTCAGCAGGTAATTGGCCGCGTCGTCCCAGCTCATCCACGTGTACTGCGATAGATTGCGAAGCTGTTTTTTCAGGCTCGCCTGCACCACGTCGTGTACATCCACGGAGACTTTGAAGGGGACCGCGACCTTCTCCCACTCCAGTTCCACCAACGCCGAATCAGGTTGCAACTGGTCGAAGTCGTAGGTGAGCGCGTCATGCAAATCCGCAGCTCTGGGCTTCACGGTTACGCGAAGCGCATCTTCGGCCTGATCGTAGGTGAAAGATCCCCATGAAGTCGAGTTCTTCGAAAAAATAATCGTCCATTCATCGGCGTTTGGGATCATGTGCAATCCGTATGTTCCCTTGTCGAGTGGCTTGCCTTCAATCATGACCGGATCGCTGAAGGTGATCGTAGTGTTTTCATTCGCGCCCGCGCGCCAGACCTTGCCATACGGAACCAATCCGTCCCAGATCTTGCGATTTTTCACCAAAGGCCGGTGGTAGTTGATCGTGATATTAGTAATCCCAACTTTTTGTGAGATCTCTGCCCGCTGGCTCTGGTCAGGCAGATCAAGCACGAACGATTGCGCCGGACTTACGCCCGACATCGCTGCCATCAGCAGACAGAAACAGAATCCTCGCAAAGCGTTCCTGATCATGTGGAAATGCCTCCTTGGCAATTCGTAAATCTTGCTGAAACGGGGCAACAGAGCGCAGGCTTACACTAACCCGCAATCTTAGACGCTCCGCAGTTCTGAAGGTAAGCAGGAGTTGATAGCTTTCTGGGTCACGTAAGTGGAGGTGAGTGGAGCAGCGCATTCAGCGCTGCAAAAAGTCCTCCCCGAGATTGTCATGGTTATCCTGAACGAAGCCGAGTCGTTCGCCAAGCAAAGCAGCTACTTCGCATGTGTTCGAATAAGCGCCCATGCAGTACCGACTTGCCTTTTGATACTTAGGTGCGATACGGTTCTTCCCGCGCCGGTGGCGGCTTTTGACAAATCGAAAGGACAACTCCGTCCAGAGGTGAGCATCTATTCTGCCGGCTGCAGGAGACTCAGATGAACCGTGTGTTACTCGCAATTGTCTTAGCTTTACCGTCAACCTTATCGGCCCAAACACTCACGTACGCCCCGATTAATGTGCCGGGCGCGGTCCAAACCGAGGCGCGGGGAATCAACAATAACGGCGAAATTGTAGGCTTCTACCAAACCACCACGTGCGGAGACTACGACATCAAGGTGCCAGCGTGCCCTAGCAAGGGCTTCAAGTACGTGAACGGCTCCTACATCAAGCTCATGGTGCCGAACAGCGTTTCCACCGCCATCATGGGAGTGAATGACTTGGGCGACCTAGTCGGCTTCTACAAGAAGTCTGATGGTACGAGGCACGGGTTCATCTGGTATCACACGAACATAGTGAAGACTATCGATTACCCGAATCCGCCTTTTTAACGAAGTCACCGTGCCCTTCGGCATCAATAAGGCGGGGACTGTCGTTGGCGGACTGTGGGTTGTCAATCCGTCCTTTGGCACCTTCGCGGAAGGCGGCTGGGTGTGGGTGAACGGGACTTTCAGCAACATGAACCCGTTCGACAAGAACTCCGCCGGGCCTTGCTGCTGGTCAGTCAACGGCATTGCGAATAGCGGCGTCATCACCGGTCAGGTATTCCAAGCCGACTTCAACCAGGCGTGGTTCAAGGCCGGCACGGACGAGGATTTCTACATGCAGTTTGCGGGCCTCAATGGCGGCGACACCTTCGGAACTGGAGTCAACTCTGGAACGGATGTGGTGGGTTATGGCTCGACCGGGTGGTTTGCCAAGACCATCGAAGCCAATGAAGGCACCAGCGACGCGACAGAGACTAAGCCGACCTTTATCGTGGTGAAGTTTCCGAATTCAGGGTTTACTCTGCCCTTCGGCTTGAACAATCTCAGAGCTATCGTGGGGACGTACTCTGACTCATCAGGAAAAATGCACGGGTTTTTGGCCAAATGAACTTCTAGTTCGCACTTGTTCATTCTGAGCGAAGCCGAAGGGTGGGAACCACCGTCGCTGGCACTAGATTCTTCGGAAAACACGTCCTCGTCTTGAGACATGAAAAGCCCCACTTCTCGCAAGAGACGCCAAGCAATGTAAAGAGAGTGTGTCGCGATGAAAGCGAAAGCCCCACTTCTCACAAAAGACGCGAGAAATGGGGCACCCTCGTGTTGGGGGATTGGGAGAAGTGGGCCACTCGCCCGGCGACAAAATTGTGGACGGAATCATCGGAGTTCCTACCCTTCGAAAACCACGATGGGTGGAGCAGCCCGCTACTCCTGCTTAAAACCGCCCTTCATGTCTTGTGCAATATAGTCTCGGAATCCCTGAAGGTCCTTTTCTCCAAACGCTTCCGACAGGTAAAAAGTCGGACTGCCCGGGAATTTACTCTGGAGATAGTTCGGACGCCTTGACGCTCCCACCACCAAAAAGATCAGCTGAACGCCACGAGACTTCGCTTCTTTGTCTGCCTTTTCGATTAGCTCTACGAATTCCGGATTTTCGAACGATAGATCGTCCACTAGCAGAACAACGTAATCGAGCGCAGTCAGTCCCTTCTTCACTCCTTCGCGCAATTTTGCAAGCTGTTCAGGTTGAGCTCCAGCGGAAAGGGTTATTGCGCCCTCGCGAAAAATGTAGTTCCAGACAAACTCGCCATCGGGGATTCGGTGGGGCAGGTAGTGGACGTGAATCCTACGGCGTAGCTGTCGCCTCACTCTCGCAGTAACCTCTGTGAGGTTCAGCTCGTCAACAATACCGTCTATGAAAGTCTCGAGATGGTTGTGGAATCCAAAGTAATCTACGTACTCGATCAATTGGATATTTCTGTCTTTCAGTAGCCTATTTCTCTCAACTTGATTACGTTTGCCGCGCTGGCTCAGGAGGTAGTGTGTTCTCGATTTGCCACCCTGGACAAGGCGATCTATGCATAACAGCAGAATCCAAGTCGCTTAGGCTGTAGCCGAACATAAGCAGCGTGTAATTCGAGAGCAGGCTTGTCAGCATGTCCAGATATTTTTTATCGCTAAGAAGTCGCGCATAGTCCCGGTGAGCCAAGACAATACTTCCAGGGGTGCTCAGGTCTCCATGCAGCTTCAGCAAGAAGGGATTCCTCTCTATGAGGACTGAAATCCGCTTGTTTTCGTCGCTGCAAGCCCAGTCAATCTGCCGATTCCTAACGTGAACGTAGGCCCGCTCAAGTAAATTGTCGTAGTTGGTTGTTAAGTACCCGCGAAACGGCATTGCAGCGATGAGTTCGTGTATTCTGGCCGGCACTATGGAGTCTGGATCGAAGACGTCTGACATAAAATCCGAAATAGCTTGGCCTCCGAGACGTTCAAGGAGCTCTTGCGCCACCATCAAAAACTCACGCTTCTCGAGCAACTGTTTGAGGTCCTGCATGGTCCGAAGATCCAACTTACTTTTCTGCAGCGCCCATTCACATAGGTCCTCCAAGAGGTCCACCCACCCCGGAAGCGGTACCCGAGCCTTGGAAAGGCTCCGCCTGCTCACGCCGGCCCCGACTTAGTCGCGCTGTGTGGCTTTACTCCGTGCCATTCGGGAAGGTCGCCCGGAATTGAGTCAATGTAGTGCTGGTAAGTGCTTCTTTTCGGGCATATGATTAGAGGAATTGAGTTTATAAGGATAAGGTTAGTTATTGCGATCTAGCTTCGATATCCGCATTCCACCCCTTCCTTCCCGCATCTAAACATTGACAACAACTCACTCAACTCTTATCATTCGATAGAGCGCAATCGTGAGTACATTGATTCAAAAGCACTTATAAGTAGATGCCTCGGGCTCTAGGCTCTAGGCTTTAGGAAAACAAGGAGCAGATTATGGCCAAGATTATCGGAATTGACCTCGGGACTACCAACTCCTGCGTCGCCGTCATGGAGGGTGGGGAGCCCAAGGTTATCCCTAACGAAGAAGGTGGGCGCACTACCCCCTCGGTGGTGGCGTTTACCAAGACCGGGGAGCGGCTGGTGGGGCAGGTGGCCAAGCGGCAGGCTATTACCAATCCAGAAAACACCATTTATTCGATCAAGCGTTTTATGGGACGGCGCTATGACGAAGTGAACGAAGAAATGAAGATGGTTCCCTACAAAGTGGAGCGTGACGGAGACCACGTCTCAATCTTGGCCCAGGGCAAGAAGTACAACCCGCCCGAAATCTCGGCCATGATTCTGCAAAAGCTGAAGAAGGCGGCGGAAGACTATCTCGGTGAAAAGGTGACCGAGGCGGTCATCACGGTGCCCGCGTATTTCAATGACGCGCAGCGCCAGGCGACCAAGGATGCCGGGCAGATTGCCGGGCTCGACGTGAAGCGAATCATCAACGAGCCGACGGCGGCCGCGCTTGCCTACGGATTGGATAAAGGTAAAGACGAGACCATCGCCGTATATGACTTCGGTGGCGGGACGTTTGATATTTCGATCCTTGAAGTCGGCGAAGGCGTGATTGAAGTCAAGGCCACGAATGGCGACACGCACCTCGGCGGCGACAACATTGACCAGCGGCTTGTTGATTGGCTGATTGACGAGTTCAAGAAGGACGAAGGCCTCGACCTCCGTGGCAAAGGCAACGAGATGGCGTTGCAGCGTCTGCGTGACGCGGCTGAGCGCGCCAAGATCGAGCTTTCGACCACGATGGAAACGGAGATCAATCTTCCCTTCATCACCGCCGACGCCAGCGGGCCGAAGCACCTGGTGAAGAAGCTGACGCGGGCGAAGCTCGAAGGCATGGTCGAAGACATCATTCAGCGTTCGGTTGGGCCGTGCAAACAGTGCATGAAGGATGCGGGCGTGGACACCAGCAAGATCAATGAAGTCGTGCTGGTTGGCGGACAGACGCGCATGCCTCGCATTCAGAGCTTGGTAAAAGAGCTGTTCGGCAAAGAAGGCCACAAGGGCGTGAACCCGGACGAAGTGGTCGCGGTAGGCGCGGGTATCCAGGGAGGCGTGCTGGGCGGCGAAGTGAAAGACCTGTTGCTGCTCGACGTGACTCCGCTGACGCTGGCGATTGAAACGCTGGGCGGCGTGGCAACTCCGATGATTCCGCGCAACACCACGATTCCGACGCGGAAGACGGAAACGTTCTCGACTGCAGCCGACAGCCAGACTTCGGTCGAAGTGCACGTGTTGCAGGGCGAGCGTCCGATGGCGTCGCAGAACCGGACTCTGGGCAAATTCCATTTGACCGGGATTCCACCGGCTCCGCGCGGCGTGCCGCAGATTGAAGTCACGTTCGATATTGACGCGAACGGGATTTTGAATGTCACGGCAAAAGACACGGCCACGCAGAAAGACCAGAAGATCACGATCACGTCGTCTTCGGGATTGTCGAAGGAAGAAGTCGAGCGCATGGCGAAAGAGGCTGACGCGCATTCGGCTGAAGACAAGGCGCAGCGTGAGACGATCGATGCCAAGAACCAGCTCGACTCGATGGTGTACAGCGTGGAGAAGATGCTTCGCGAGCAGGGAGAGAAAATCTCCGGCTCCGAACGTGGCGATGTCGAAAACGCGATTGCCGACGCGAAGAAGGCGCTCGAATCGAATGACAAAGCCCAGATGGACAAAGCGCGCGAGACGCTCACCCAGGCCTCGCACAAGCTGGCCGAGCAGATGTACAAAGCGGCGCAGGCGCAGACGCCGCCTCCGGGGGCTCCGGGCGCAGGCGCTGAACCACCGACAAACGGCGCAGCCGGCGGCAACGGCCAAGCCAAGAAAGACGAAGGCGTGATCGACGCCGAGTACGTGGACGTCGAAGACAAAAAGTAACTGAGAAGAGCCTGGCCACGGATCGCACGGATCAAGACGGATCAAATGCAATCCGTAGAATCCGCGTGATCCGTGGCTTGTGTTTTTGCTTTAGAACCAAAAGGAGTAATGCATTGCAATTTCAAATCAAAGGGCAGGATTATTTTCTGGCGTTCGTAGAGCAGGAGAAGCGGTGGTACGTTTTCTCGCCCACGCCGCAGGGAGTGCATCGTATTCCGGTGTACGTGGACGTTGCGAAGTATGAGCGCTCAGGAATTCTGGAAGAAGGAACGCATAATTTCTCGAATTAACTCGCGCGTGAGGGGAGGCGCCGATGAAACGTATCAATCATCCCAGAGCAACCGGCGGAAAAGCCTTGGCCGAGTACGGCTACAAATGGGCGCGTATCAGCGCGAAGCTGGACGTGAGACGTGTAGCTGTGCAAGCTCTGACGGCGATGTACGGCAAAGAGGCGGCGCGAGCTGCGATCAACGAAGCCAGACGCGTTTCGGGAAGGACCCGATGAGGGGTCCGTGGTCGCTAGTGGCATCTGGGCTTACGACGGGGTTTCTGATCACCGAGGACACACCTGGTCGAGATGGCAACTAGCCTATGGCAACCACCACTAAAAAAGATTATTACGAACTTCTCGGGGTAAAGAAGTCGGCCTCGGCGGACGACATTCGCAAGGCGTTCCGCAAACTTGCCCGCAAATATCATCCTGACGTAAATCCCGGGGACAAAACTGCCGAGGAAAAGTTCAAGGCCCTCTCTGAAGCCAACGACGTTCTGAGCGATCCCAAGAAGCGGAAGATTTACGACCAGCTCGGTTTTTATTCCGACAACATCGATCCCGCGGCTGCCGAGGCCTACGCGCGCGGAGGCCCAACCGGTGCTGGCGCCTACGGTGGATTTCCAGGCGGACAGCCCGGAGCCACAGGCCAAGGAGTTCCCTTCGATTTCAGCGGCTTCGATTTCAACGATATGTTCGAAGGCGCGCGCGGCCAGCGAAGCGCGGGCGGTGGCGGAGGATTTCGCGATATCTTCTCAGGCATCTTTGGTGGTGGCGGGCGCGGTGGTACGGCGGCGCAGGAAGGCCCCGAACCGGGGTCCGATCTCGAATACCAGGTCAACGTGCCTTTCTGGACAGCGATCCGTGGCGGTGTCATGCGCCTGAACATCACACGCCAGGATGTTTGCGCAAACTGCCACGGCAATGGATATATCGAGCAGCCGGGCGTGTGCCCGCAATGTAAAGGTAAGGGGACAATCGAGCAAACCGGCGGGCGCATGAAGTTCAATGTAACTTGTCCGCGTTGCCACGGAACGGGCAAGAACATTTCAACTTGCCCCGTCTGTCATGGAGAAGGCGTGGTCAGCCGCACCGAGCCGCTCGAAGTGCGCATCAAGGCAGGAACCCGCGACGGCCAGCGCATCCGCATCCCGGGCAAAGGAAATGCTGGGACGCACGGAGGCCAGCCTGGCGATCTTTACGTCATCATCCGCGCCGGAGAGCATCCGGTCTTCCGCCGCGACGGCGATGACATTCAGATCACAGTACCCGTCACTGCCACCGAAGCTGCTTTGGGCGCGAAAATCGAAGTCCCCACCATTGATGGCCGCGCTCTGCTGAAAGTTCCTCCGGGGACACAGTCGGGTCAGAAGCTTCGGCTGCGAGAAAAGGGCGTGCCCTCGGCCACCCGGGATGGCGCCCGCGGGGATGAAATTGTCGAGATCAAAGTCACGGTGCCCATGCCACGGGACGAGAAGACGAAAGAACTGCTGCGCGAGTTGGCTAAGTTAAATCCGGAAGATCCGCGGGCGGAGTTGTTTAAGAACATGTGATCGTTAACGTTGCAACTCCGGGCCCTATTCATAGTTGATCATCGCGCATTCCATCTTCATGGCTGATCGGTTCCCCTCTTACCAGGCTTTCTACGCGACCGCGTACATTCTGTCGAACACCTAGTAGCACAGCCACTAGTACTCCGTCCAAGTAATACGCAACTGCCGGAACGCCCACGAGACCAATGGACTTCGCCAGCGGGATTTCGCGATCACAGTCGACTTCCCCGAAATTCGCTTGCTCGGAAAGCGCCGCTTCTGCCTCTTGCATTTTGCGCCGCGTGATTGGTCGATAACCAACGTCCCATTCGGCATCGAAGTGGACTGCCGCCGCGCGCTTCTCCCGAATGAAAGCTTCGTAACTTTCGGCAGTCAATTGCTGGACCATTGCCTTGAGCATCTCCTCTGGATTATTGGATTGGATCTAAGAACCTGTGGATTCTTGAAACGCTGAGGGCTGGCCAAACCGTTTGGAGCAGATAAGGGTTCCTCTGTGTACCTCTGCGCCCTCTGTGGTTCAATCTTTCCGCCTGCCCTCCTTCACAAAATTTTTCAAAATACTTCTTGCATCCCCGCAAATTTGCCGTAATCTCAACATTGCGAACTAACTTCAGCGGAAATTCCGGAATCTGATGCACCGGGAGCCCCGAAGCGCCCAGCCCGCGCGGAGTAGCTGAGAGTGAGTCGCTTGAGGAGGAAGCCATAGAAATTGGCAACAGCTAGCGCCGCTCATCAGGACCTCTCGCCCACCCTCGTTCCCCCCACACGAAAGAAATCCGTTCGCCTCACCCTTTGGCCACTGGTCGCCGCAACCTTCTTTATGGTTTCGGGAGGCACCTATGGCACCGAGGACATCGTCCATGGAGCCGGCTACGGGCGCGCCATCCTTATTCTGCTGCTCACTCCGTTGCTCTGGAGCCTGCCGACCGCGTTCATGATCGGTGAGCTTTCGAGTGCGCTGCCCTTCGAAGGCGGCTACTACGCCTGGGTGCGTCGCGCCATGGGCAACTTCTGGGGGTTTCAGGAAGCGTGGCTGTCGCTGGTCGCTTCTATTTTCGACATGGCGATCTACCCCACGCTATTTGTGGCGTATCTGACGCGCTTGTTTCCCTGGTTTTCGGTCAATTATCGCGGAGTGATGGTCGGCCTCGCGGTGGTCATCGTCTGCGCGCTGCTGAATATTGCCGGCGTAAAAGTGGTCTCGACGACGTCCTTGTGGTTGTTCTTCGCTCTCTCCGCGCCCTTCGCGCTGGTGGTAATTCTTTCGCCTATAAAGTATGGGGCGCTGTTCCACGCGGTGACCGCGCCCACCACTTCCAAAGTTGATTTGATCGGCGGCCTGCTCATCTGCATGTGGAACTACATGGGATGGGACAACGCCTCGACTATCGCCACCGAAGTCGAGCGTCCACAACGGACTTATCCGCGAGCAATGCTGGCGGCCGTCGTCATCGTGGCGTTGAGCTATGTTGTGCCGGTCGCGGCAGTGTGGATGACGCGGCTTCCCTCCGGTGCCTGGGAGACGGGATCATGGGCTGATATTGCTGGTCTGTTGGGTGGGCCGCTTCTTCGCATCGCCCTCGTAATCGGAGGCATGGTCAGCGCATTTGGCATGTTCAATGCGCTGGTCATGAGTTACTCCCGCCTGCCACTCGCTATGGCGCAGGATGGCATGCTGCCAAACTTTTTCGGCAAGCTGAACCGGCGGCGCGCACCGTGGGTGGCGATCATAGCTTTGGCAATCGGCTGGGCCTGCTGCCTTGGGCTCGGCTTCGAGCGTCTGGTCACGATCGATATCCTTATTTATGGCGCCAGCCTCACTCTCGAATTTCTGGCGCTAGTCGTCTTGCGAATCCGTGAGCCGCACTTGAAACGTCCTTTCCGCGTTCCCGGAGGGATGCTCGGCGCGGTTGCGGTCGGTGTCGCTCCCGTGCTGCTGCTCGGTTTCGCCCTGGTCCGCAGCCAGAGCGAGCAGGTTTGGGACATGAGTTCGTTTGCGTTGGGCGCGATCGTCGTCGCGGCGGGAGTCTTCGCGTACGTCCTGAACTACGCCCTCAAACCGGCGGGATGGACCGTTCAGCAGGAAAAATCGGCCAGCTAGAAAATCGAGCCACGGATTACACGGATTCACACGGATTACTCAGATCCGTTAGATCCGCGCAAATCCGTGGCCGCGCTTTTTTGATGTAGTATTTCCTCGGATGACGAAACGTAGGTCCAAAGGCGCGTACATGATTTCGGCGGTCGCCGAGATGTATGGCATTCATCCGCAGACGCTGCGACTCTACGAACGCGAAGGCCTACTGAAGCCGTCGCGCACGGAAGGCAACACGCGCCTTTACACTGACGAAGACCTGCAGCGTCTCGAGTTCATTCTGAACTTGGCGCGCGATCTGGGTGTGAACATCAGCGGGATTGCCATCATTCTGCAAATGCGCGAGCGCATGGAAGAGATGCAGCGCCAGATTCAGGATTTCGTGAAGGCCATCCAGCAGGAAGTGATGTCGAGGGCTGGAGCTGGAGCTGCAGCTGATCCGTCGAAGGGAGCGATCGTGCCGATTCGCCGCGCGATTGTGACTGCACCGCCGGCGGCGAAAAAGCGGTAAACCGACCTTGATTCCCGCATATCTTTAATCTTGTCATTCCGAGCCACATGCAGCCGCGGAACGCAGCGAAAGCGTGTCGAGGAACCTGCTTTTCCTCAGCCTCGGAAGCGGTGCCGGCAAACAGCAGGTCCCTCGACTTCGGCGAATGATTCGCAAAGCGAATCATCGCCTGCGCTCGGGATGACAGTTTAAAGTTTATGATGGCTTGATGCGAATCACCGTCTCGGCTTACTGCTGAGTGCTGACTTCTCCCATGCTTCCCTTCAAACTCATCTACAGCGACGAATATTATCTGCCCATCGGCCAGCACGTATTTCCGGCGGAAAAATACCGACTCGTTCATCAGCGTCTGCTGGAGAGCGGCACGGCAACGCCGGAGGACTTCGCTACTCCCCAGGCTGCATCCGATCAAGACATCCTGCTCGTTCACACACCGTCGTACGTCAATAAGCTCAAGACCGGAACACTCTCAGCGCGCGAGGAGATGGAACTCGAAATCCCCTATTCTCCCGAACTGGTGCGAGCATTCTGGTTGTCTGCAGGCGGTTCGATCTTAGCGGCGGACCATGCGCTCAAGGACGGAGTCGCCATCAACATCGGTGGAGGCTTTCACCACGCTTTCCCCGATCACGGCGAAGGCTTCTGCATGATTCACGACGTGGCGGTCGCCATCCGCCGCATGCAGCGAGACAACAAGATTCGCACCGCGATGACTGTGGATTGCGATGTCCACCAGGGCAATGGCACCGCGGCGATTTTTGCCGGGACCCGCACCGCCAGCGAGCCGCTTCCATCCTCCGGCGCTCCCACGCTCGGTCGCCCTGCAGTCATCCGCGGTGCTCACGCTGGCGAGGTCTTCACCATCTCACTGCATCAGGAGAACAACTACCCTCTCTTCAAGCCGCCGTCTTCGATTGACGTGGACCTGCCCGACGGCATCACCGACGACGATTATCTCGCCTGGCTCGACAACGCGCTCAGCTCCGGCCTGCGTCAGTTCACGCCCGATTTGATCTGCTACATCGCCGGCGCCGACCCCTATCGCGAAGATCAACTCGGCGGCTTGGGACTGACCATTGAAGGATTAAAGAAGCGCGATGAATTGGTATTCCGCGTGGCCAAGACGCGAGGGATTCCGGTGATGGTGACGTATGCGGGCGGGTATGCGCAACGCGTGGAAGATACGGTGGAGATTCATTGCAATACGGTCATCGCGGCGACCGAATGCTCGCATTGAGAGGGGCCGCAGGTGCACGGGGCTGAACAGGTTCAGACGGCCTCAGTCAAAAGTTGCCGTAAACTCCGCACTCACGAGGCGGTTGCGGCGATCTGGGCTCCGAAAGACCAAGTAATATTTCTTTGATTCGAAAACAGTGGAGTTGAGTGCGACGTCTATGCTTCCGGCGGCAGACGATTCGGTCGAAAGGACTGCGGTCCCCGAGTCTCCATGAACGAACTCACCGAACTGCTGCTCATCTAGCAATAGAGCGTCCACGGTGGCGCCGCCCTTGCCGCGATCGGCGTAGAACGATTTGAATGTGCCCTGAAATCTTGGCGAACTGGTGTGTGCAGGAACTACAAACTCGAAAAACCTGTAGGTCTTGACCAAAAAACTACTGTGAAAACCAAGTGGCTTGCTAGTCGCGGGCCTCTCTACGTGGTCAAAAGCAGTCGGTGGCGTTGGAGGCGTGGCATTCTGCCCTACATCAGGCGCGTTCTCGACTGGTTCGATAGCATTCGCCAGAGGTCCAACAACTGTCAACTTGGCGGCATCCACGGCGGGATCGTTTGCCAGGGCGGGATCGACCAGCACAATGCGACTGCGTTTTGCAGTAAGAAGATGCTGGCTTCGCCAAACCGAGCTCCAACCGAAGGCGGCGCAACTCATAAACCAGGCGGCTATTGCAAACAGCACAAGCCCAATCAGAAGCCACGAAACTCTGCTCCGCATGGTTCACTCTCGACTTTCACCGGGAAGAGGAATTGAAGGAATAGTGTGCTCTCAACCAGCCTCTCAAGGATAGATTACGGCTGTAATCACTTGGAGCGTGACGTTCGTCTCCATTCGTGAGTCGCGGGGAACCGGATTGTAGGCGACTGTTTGTATCGTCCGAACCACGCCCTCATGACTGCTAGAATATGTTCAACCTTTATGTTCGAGAACCTCCAGGAACGCCTTCAACGTACCTTCAAATCCCTGCGCGGGCAGGCTGTTCTCAATGAAGAGAACATGCAGGAGACGCTGCGTGAGCTGCGTTTAGCCCTACTTGAGGCCGACGTCAATTTCAAAGTTGTAAAGCAGTTCATTGACCAGGTGCAAGCCAAAGCCGTAGGTCAGCAGGTGCAGACTGCGCTGTCGCCGGGCGAGCAGGTCATCAAAATTGTCCGCGATGAGTTGATTGAAATTCTGGGCAAAGACACGGCGCGCGTGAAGTTTGCCTCGCAGCCGCCCACCGTTGTACTCATGGCCGGACTGCAAGGCTCCGGCAAGACCACAACCTCAGGCAAGCTGGCGCACTGGTTTAAGAATGGAGGCCATCGTCCGCTGCTGGTTTCGGTGGACGTCTATCGTCCGGCGGCTCGCGAGCAGCTCAAAGTTGTTGCGCAGGCGATCAAGGCGCAAATCTACCAGGGCGAGGTCGGCGAAGCGAATACCGCGACCGTAGAAAAGTTAGCCAAAGAAGCCCGGCGCGAGGCCATCAACTCCGGCTGCGATGTCCTGATAGTAGACACGGCCGGACGCTTGCACATTGACGATCAACTCATGGACGAGATGCAGTCGCTGAAGCGGCTGCTCAATCCGCAAGAGATCCTGTTCGTCGCCGACGCGATGACCGGACAAGATGCCGTTCGCTCGGCCGACGAGTTCCACAAGAAGCTGACCCTTACGGGTGTGGTGTTAACTAAGGTGGACGGCGATGCCCGCGGCGGTGCGGCGCTTTCGATTCGCCAGGTCACGGGCGCTCCCATCAAGTTCATCGGTGTCGGCGAAAAGTATGATGCGCTGGAGCCATTTCACCCCGACCGCATCGTCTCGCGCATTCTCGGTATGGGCGACATTCTTTCGCTCATCGAGCGCGCCGAGCAGCACGTAGACAAGAAGAAAGCCCAGGACATGGCGGCCCGCGCGCTTTCCGGTGACGGCTTCTCTCTGGAAGATTTTCGCGAACAGTTACGCCAAGTCAAGAAGATGGGATCGATGCAGAACTTGATGGGCATGCTGCCCAGCGTGGGCCCATTCGCCGGATTGCAGAAGCATGCCGACAAGATCGACGAGAAGCAGATCAGCCACGTTGAAGCCATCATTAATTCGATGACCGCGCACGAACGCCACCACCACGACGTGATTAACGGCAGCCGCCGCAAGCGCATCGCCCGCGGGTCGGGGACAACCGTTCAGGAAGTCAACAACTTGCTCCGCCAATATGCCCAAATGCGAAAGATGTTCAAGCAGATGGGCAAAGGCAGCTTCATGCGCCGAATGGCGGGGATGAAGATGGGGTAGCCGGCAGATGTCAACAATTTTTCAGCGATGTCATCCCGAGCTCGCTGAAAGCGAGAGAGGGACCCTACGACGGATTGCACTAATGCGGCCGTAATTGGGACGGATTTGAGACACTCGCAACAGTCGTTATCCGCTCTACGCCGGTGCAGGTGCCAAGCATCGTAAGGTCCCTCTCCCGCCCTTTGGGCCGGTTCGGGATGACATCGCTCGTGAGTTGATTTCCTATGAAATGGCGCTCTCTCGAAGAATCGGCTTCGCAGACTGACACACGGTCACTGCACGAAATCTACGCCGAGCACAGCGAACTCATCGCGAAGTACGTCCCCGCGGAAATTCAGGCCATTCACGCCCGCGCGGTTGAAGAGCTCAAACGTTCCGGCGCCGCGGAGCGCGCGCTTCAGCTCGGCAGCAAGGCTCCCAGCTTCGAACTCACCGATCAAGACGGCAAACTCGTGCGCTCGTCCGAATTGCTCCAAAGTGGCCGGCTCGTCATCTGCTTCTTCCGCGGGCGGTGGTGTCCGTTTTGTGTTGGACAGATGGAAGCAATGAACGCCGTCGTTCCCCAGTTGCAGGAATTGCACGCATCGCTTGTCGCCATCTCGCCGCAAACCGTGCACCAGTCTTATCTCATGGCGGACCAGCACAAGCTGCACTTTCCTTTGCTGAGCGATATCGGGAACAAAGTCGCCGAGCAATTCGGGCTTGTCTATGGCGTACCGGAGTATCAACAGGAAATCTACCGCCGCGTGTTCGTGAACCTGCCGTTCGTAAATGGAGAAGAGAGTTGGGGTTTGCCAATCCCCGCCACTTACGTCTTAGATAAGGATCACACCGTCATCTACTCCGCCGTCAATCCGGATTACACCGACCGGCCTGAACCAACCGAAATCGTTCCATTACTTTCACAGCTTCCCCAATAGCCCGTGTTCATTCGTCACATTCAAGTGGTTCAACAGTCCTAAACAGGGAACCAATTTGGATCTCTAAACCGAAGTTCCGTATTGCGAAAAGCGGTAGTCCGCTGACTTCGTTTACATTAACCGGTTTTTGGCGGTTTGCGTCTGGGTACAGCTATAAAAGAGGTTGAACCCGCAGAAGCTCGAAGGCGCGTTGTTGCACCGCGGTCGGCGTGGCAATCATGTCAAAGCTCTGCTCTGCCAGCCGCACCCGGTTCTTGGTCAAGGTTGCTAGATCCTGGAGCAAGGTTTGAAAACTGTGGACAGGTAGCCCGTCTTCGGTGTGCTTATCCTGCGCCTTACTCTGCGCCTTCAGCGAGCGTTGCGCGGGAGCGACAA
>WNGK01004200.1_pt1 | contig 22027 bp, 20 predicted proteins | sample 5400601 | NCBI WGS metagenome assembly WNGK01 (sample SAMN13153376, study PRJNA577476) | soil metagenome | isolation source: 60 cm soil or saprolite under Garry oak tree replicate 1 | place: USA:California | collected 2016-06-15
CAACTGATTCGACGCGCCGGTCACGCTTTAGGGTGCATCGGAGAGACCTGAGTCCACAATCGGGCAAGACCCTACGCCCGAACGCGGTCTGTAAAGACTTACGCTATGGTCGGCGCCGGCACGGCAAACGAGCAAAACCTCTTGTTTTCAATGGGATTATGAAATGCGTGGGTGGTCTTGGTTCACCGGGCTGTAGCATAAAGAAAGCCCCGCCGGTTCAGGGTGCCGGCGGGCCGGTTCGCCAACTACCTTCCCCTGAACTGAACTGTTGATGCAAAAATCTCCAACGAGGGGCAACTCCACATTTCTCGAACTACGCATTTCGCGATCAGTTGACCACCTGCGGTAAAATAGATTTTAGAGTTTTTGTAATGGACCAGGTGTCTGCTGCATTCGCAACGGCGCGATGCGCCGACTTGCGACGCGCTGAAACGCGATTGACCATTGATGATTGCAGGGGTCCGTCTTAGGCTCTTGGCATGCAGAGATTTGACTCTCGATCGACGAAGGAAGCAGCTTGCGCCATACTGTCAGCCTGGCTCTGACGTAAGTTCTTTGGATTGCGTCGTTACAAAAGGCTCGAGCTAAGTGTCCTGAAATGTGCACATGCAAGTCAGGCCACTTATCCCTTTTAGAATGTGCACTTGCATAAAAGCGGGGGGAGGGGGTCTAGCGCGGGGCGCTCCGAAACCTGGCGCCCCGCCGCCTTCACGATGCGGCGAACCATCATCCGCGACTTAGAAAAACTTGTCGGAACTTCCGGCGTGTTATCGAGTACCGAGGATTTGCTGCTCTACGAATACGACGGTTCCGTCGAAGAAGCGCGCCCCGACGCGATCGTCTTTCCGCGCGGCAAGCAGGATGTGGTGGAGATCGTCAAACTGGCGAATCGCTATGATGTCTTTATCGTGGGCCGGGGAGCAGGCACGGGGCTCTCCGGCGGGGCGCTCGCGAGGCAAGGTGGAATTGTTTTGGCGTTCTCCCGCATGAACCACATCTTGGAGATCGACGCAGAAAATCAGCGGGCCGTGGTCGAACCCGGCGTTGTGAATCTCGATCTCTCGCGCGCAGCCGAGAAGTACGGCTTGTATTTCGCTCCCGATCCTTCCAGCCAGAAGTCCTGCACCATTGGCGGCAATGTCTCGGAAAATTCCGGCGGGCCGCATACGCTCGCCTACGGTGTTACTTCCAACCATGTCACCGGCCTCGAGTTGGTCCTGCCTGATGGCAAAGTTGTGCAGCTCGGCGGCCGGGGCACGGAGACGCCCGGCTATGATCTCACCGGCCTCGTGGTCGGCTCGGAGGGAACTTTCGCGCTGGTCACGGAAATCACTGTTAGACTTCTGCGGCTGCCTGAAGATGTGCGCACGCTTTTGGCCATATACGACTCGCTCGAAGATGCCACCGACAGCGTCGTGGATATCACTGCTCGCGGAATGATTCCCGCAGCTTGCGAAATGCTCGATGGCTGGACTCTCCGCGCCGTCGAAGCCTATGTCCATGCTGGCTTTCCTCTCGATAGTGCCGCCGTTTTGCTGATAGAGGTGGAAGGCGTGCGCGAGGCCGCCGAAGCCCAAGCCGCCCAAATCAGCGAGATTTGCCTGCGCCACCATGCGCGAGAAGTGCGCCGCGCGCGCGACGCTCGCGAACGCGCTTTGCTTTGGAAAGGCCGCAAAGAGGCCTTCGGCGCCGTTGGCCGCGTCTCGCCATCTTATTACGTGCTCGATGGCGTCATTCCGCGCACCAAGCTCACGGCGACGCTCCTGCGCATCGAAGAAATTGCCAAACGTTACCGCTTCGTCATCGGAAACATTTTTCACGCTGGAGACGGCAATCTGCATCCGCTGATTCTTTTTGACCATCGCGATCCCGATCAGTTCCAGCGTGCCCGGGCCGCCGGCGCGGATATCATGCAGCTTTGCGTGGAGATGGGCGGCACGCTTACCGGAGAACATGGCGTGGGCATGGAAAAGAATGAGCTCATGCCGCTGATGTTCAACGAAACCGACTTGGATTTAATGCGCAAGGTGCGTGCCGCATTCAATCCTGTGGGCCGGCTCAATCCCGGTAAAGTCTTGCCGCTTGGCAAGGGCTGTGGAGAAACGCGTCTGCGACCTTTTCCCCTCTCTGCGAGTGGGAAGCCATGAGCCAAGTTGCCGTATCGCTTGCTTCGCGCCTCGGAGAGTTTGTCGGCGCCGGCCGCGTCCTCACCGATCCAGCTTCGCTTGCTGCCTATGAAGTGGATGGCCGCCGGCCCTCTGCGGCTCTGCTTCCCGGTTCGGTTGCTGAGATAGCTGAAATTCTCCGCTTCGCTTCCGCCGAGCGCCTCGCCGTAGTCCCCGTTGGCGGCAAAACGCATCTGCACATTGGCATGCCGCCGCACCGGTATGACCTTGCTCTCGACGTTTCGGGAATGAACCGCGTGCTTGCCTACGAGCCGCACGATCTCACGCTGGGCGTTGAGCCGGGCATAACCTACGCCGAGCTCGATCGCAGCCTTCGCGAAAAAGGTCAGTTCCTGCCTCTGTCGCCGCCTTTTGCGGAGCGCGCCACGCTTGGCGGAATCGTCGCCGCAGCCGCGGACACGCCATTACGCTACGCTCACGGCACGGCGAGGGATTTCTTGTTGGGGGTCGAGTTCGTCACCGGTGAGGGCATCCTTTCTAAAAGCGGCGGGCGCGTGGTGAAGAATGTCACCGGCTACGACCTGCACAAGCTTCTGATCGGCTCGCTCGGAACTCTGGCTGTCATTACACGATTGAACTTCCGCACGTTTCCATTGCCGCCTGGCCAGAAGATGTTCGTGGCGGCCTTTACCGAGCAATCGGACGCCTTCGCTTTTTGTCGCGCCATTATGGAATCTCCGCTACAGCCGAGAATAGTGGACGTCCTCAATCCCGGCGCGGCAGGGCTCTTCGCCGCGCGTGACGCCGGTTCCCTGATTCGGGGTTCCTGGTTCGTCGTTATTGAAGCAGCCGGGCACGAGGCGGTCCTGGAGCGCCACGCCCGCGATCTTGCTGCGATGTCACAGGACGCACGCGCCGCCGAATTTATCGCTCTCGACGCAAACCAACGAGATCATCTGTTCGGTGGCCTTTGCGAATTCTCGCGAATCGCGTTCGGTGCGACTTCCACCGCGATGGTTTTCCGTGTCACCGCTCTTCCTTCCGCCATGCCGATGCTGCTCGCCGAAGTACGCAAGCTCGTCGAGCGCCACGCATTCGATTGCGCCATTCTGATTCGTGCTTTAGGCGTCGTGTACCTCGCCCTTTTGCCCCCCGCAGACCCGAAGATATGCCCTCAATTGCTAAACTGCGCACGCGAGCTGACGACCCTCTGCGCCACCTCCGGAGCAGCCCCCCTGATCGAGCTTTGTCCGCTGGAAATAAAAAACGCGCTCAGCATCTGGCCCCCTGTGGGAAGCGAACACGAGATTGCCCAGCGCCTCAAGCGCGTCTTCGACCCGCAAGGCATTCTCTCGCCCGGCCGGTTTCGAGGAGGCATCTGACTCCGATGTCGCAGATGTCGCCAAGCACAACGGCGCTTGAATCTGCCTCTCCGGCCAAGGGCCAGAGTGGCTTCCACGGCGCGGACCGCCCCCGAGACGTGGACTACCTGCATTGTATTCACTGCGGCTTGTGCCTCAACCATTGCCCGACGTATCGGTTGTGGGGTCTCGAAGCGGACTCGCCCCGCGGCCGCATTCGCCAGATGGTCCTCGTGGACGAAGGGCGGCTGGCGCTCGGCGAGTCTTTCGTCCGGCATATTGACCAATGCTTGGATTGTCGCGCCTGCGAAACGGCGTGCCCCGCGGGAGTGGAGTACGGCAAGCTGGTGGAGGCGGCGCGGGCCCAGATCGAGCAGAATTATCGCCGCCCGTTTTCATCGCGCATCGCCCGGAGCCTGGTCTACCGCCATTTGCTTCCTTATCCGCGCCGCATCGCTACCGTGGCGCGCCTTGCGCGTTTCTATCAAAACTCTGGCCTGCAAACCGTAGCGCGCGCGTCGGGCTTGCTTCACCTGTTGGGACTGGCGGATCGCGAAAAATTGATGCCTACGGTGGAGAAGGAATTCTTTTTTTCGCGGCTGGGGCAGACCTTTGCAGCGCAGGGTAAGCGACGCGCTCGCGTGGCGCTTTTTGCGGGATGCATTTCGCAAGTCAGCTTCGCGGCCTTGCATCAGGCTACCATTCGCGTGCTGGCGGCAAATGGGTGCGAGGTTGTCGTGCCCGAGGGGCAGCTTTGCTGCGGAGCTCTGGCCGCTCATGCCGGCGTGCGCGATATCGCCCGGCAGCTTGCGCGTGCAAATCTAGACGTCTTTTTGCACGAGGATTTTGACGCCGTCATTACCAACGCCGCGGGATGCGGCTCAACCCTGAAAGAATATGACCAGCTATTTTCCGCCCATGATCCGGCGCACGAAAAGGCTCGCGAATTTCGCGCGAAAATGCGTGACGTCACGGAATTTCTCGATGTGTTGGGCATGACGGCGCCTCTGCGCGAGCTTCGCATGCGCGTGACCTATCAGGACTCCTGCCATTTGGCGCATGGCCAGAAAATTCGCGAAGCGCCGCGGCGGCTGATTTGCGCGGTTCCCGGAATCGAGCTCACGGAGATGCGCCTAGCGGATAACTGCTGCGGCTCTGCGGGAGTCTACAACGTCACGCAAACGCTGACCTCTCTGGAGTTGTTAGCCGAAAAAATGCATTGCGCAGCCGAAACCGGCGCGGAAACCATCGTCACCGCGAATCCGGGTTGCCTGCTGCAAATGCGCGCCGGAAGCGAGATCCACAAAACGGGACAGCAGGTGCTGCACGTGATGGAGTTGCTCGATTGGGCCCTCAACGGAGCCCCGGCCTCAGCTATTTCTCGCCAATGAGATAGCGGCAGCCCGCCGGACCCATGCGTGCCGCGTGTACCGTCCCGGCGGGAACGTCACAGCGCTGTCCGGGGCCATACATCGTGCTTCGGCCATCCACCGTCAGCGTCATCTCTCCTTCGAGAATGATGTGCGCGGTTTCGACGCGGTGGGCGTGGTCGGAATAGCGGCGATCCGGCCTGTCCTCCCAAATATAGGTGTTACCAAAGCCCTCGCTATGCAATCGCTTTTCGAGTTCGGGGATGTTCATCCCAGCAAGTGTCTCCCGCTCAAATTCCTAAGCCATGATCCGTGATTTATTCCTGCGGCATAAACAGGCGCGCGGCCACGCGCGTCACGAGCCGGCGCGGGGCGAGCCGCTGCGCTTCGACACTCAGCCAGTTGCGAGTTCCCGAAATGACGCGAGACTTGCCTGCAGCGAGTGCCTCGAGGCCTACGCGCGCGACCTTTTCGTTCGGCTCCTGAGGGCCTGCCAGGTGCACCGGCTGCCGCGCAACTTCGTTGAATTCGCTCACCGTCGAACCCGGACACAGGGCGCAGACTCGCACGCCATATCGCCGCACTTCTTCGGCTAGACCTTCGGCAAACAAGAGGTCGAACCCCTTGGTAGCGGCATAGGTACTAATATATGGAACGGGTTGGAAGGCGGCTGTCGAGGCCACAATCAAAATGTATCCCGAGCGCCGATCCACCATAGGCGGGAGAAACAGGTGGGTAGCTGCACGACCGAGGCGATGTTGACCTGCACCATATCCAACAAACGCTGCGCCGCGATCTTGCGGAACTCGCCATAGGCGCCAAACCCGGCATCGCGCGAGGTCCGCAGTGAAGGTTTGCGCTTGAACTTTATAGCGTGTGGTGACGTCGTCAGCTAGTCGCGCCAGCCGGTCGGCACGCCGGGCGGTGAGAACCAGATTGGCGCCACGAGCTGCCAACTGTTCGGCAAGCGCCCAGCCAATGCCGGAACTGGCACCGGTAATCAGAGCCCATTTGCCTCTCCATTGCTCCATAGAGCCTCCTGCAAATGAGCATACTTCAGCGGATATGGAAAGTGGCCGAGCCGATTAGGCCTTTGAGTTCCAGGGTGGCATTACAGTCTGGCGCAGGCGCTCTCCTTCTGACTTTAAGCGATTGAGCAGCCGCCGTGCCCAGACAAATTCCGCCGCGAGTATGGCTAGACCTCCGACGATGGCCGGCCAGCCCGGACCGGGAGTAACCAGCATCACTACACCAACAAATAGGAGCGTAAAACCCGCAAAGATCTTGGAAAACCTCTTAACCTGCTGAACCGTCTCGAGCGACACCGCAACCCTCCCCTACTCCCCAACCCCGTTACCGCATCCATCAATTAGATTGCAACAATGGCCTGCTGGTTTCACCTCAACGCTTAGTTCGTGCAATTTTGATTCCGCATCGCTCATTTGGCGGACGATCGCCAAACTTCGGGTGAAAGACCAGCCCCTTCGGCGTGATTGGAGTTGATTTTGGGGGTGGAGCGGAGTACAATAGCTTCCGCAATGAAGGAGCTAATTACCCTACGCTGCCAGGCCTTGTGTTGTCCTTGTTGTCCGTCTCGGTGCTCTGGCGTCGGGGGGGAGACAATCTAGCGTCAAAAGATAGAGCGTCCTGACCAAACCCACCGCCAGAGACTGACTTGGCAGGTGGGTTTTGTGTTTTTTGGGCCAAACCTGCTCTGGCCGCTCGGTAAGTCGAGTTCGTAAAAGGCAAAGGGGCATGCCGACCACAGTCGAAAAGGCTATCAATGGTTCCGCTGCGCATCCTGGGCTGAACCACCTGAAAAGCCTGGAGGCGGAAAGCATTTACATAATTCGGGAAGCTGCTGCCGAATTCGCTCGGCCAGTGATGCTCTATTCCATTGGAAAAGACTCCTCCGTGATGTTGCGCCTGGCGCAAAAGGCCTTTTTCCCGGGCAAGATCCCCTTCCCATTGCTGCATATCGATACGAGTTACAAGTTCCCCGAGATGATCGAGTTCCGTGACTCCTATACCGCGCAGATCGGCGCCAAACTGATCGTCCATCAGAACCGCGAAGCCCTGAACCAGGGCGCCAATCCCTTTGCCTTGGGCACCCAGAAATGCTGCGGATTGCTCAAGACCAAGGCGCTGCTCGATGCTCTGGCTGAGGGCGGATTTGATGCGGCCTTCGGCGGGGCGCGGCGAGACGAGGAAAAATCGAGGGCCAAGGAGCGAATCTATTCGTTCCGCGACCGCCAAGGGCAATGGGATCCCAAAAATCAGCGTCCGGAATTGTGGAACATCTTCAACTCCCGAATCAACAAGGGCGAAAGCATTCGTGTTTTTCCCCTGTCGAATTGGACCGAACTCGACGTTTGGCTCTACATCCACATGGAAAACATCCCCATCGTGCCCCTTTATTTTGCTCGCAAGCGGCGCGTCGTGATTCGTGGCGGATCGATCGTGCTGATCCATGGCGATCACGAACTGCAGGCCGGGGAACAGCCGCAATTTTTGGAGTGCCGGATGAGATCACTCGGCTGTGTGCCTTGCACCGGCGCGATCCGCTCACAAGCCGACACCGTTCCCAAGATCATCGAGGAGATGTTCTCGTTCCGCCATTCGGAACGGGAAAATCGGGCCATCGATCACGATGAAGAAGGATCGATGGAGCTGAAGAAGAGAGAGGGTTACTTCTAGTGGCCTTCGCAACGCAGATGACAAGCTCGCATGAGCTGGCTTCCTCGCTCGAGCGCCTGGTTGCTCATCATTTGCAGAAAGACCTGCTGCGGTTCACCACTGCCGGAAGCGTGGATGACGGCAAGTCCACCCTCATCGGGCGGCTCCTGCATGATTCCAAGGCCATATACGAAGACCAATTGGCGTCGGTGCGGAGCAGCCGCTTCAATCGTTCCGGGGGTCCCATAGATTTCGCATTGCTTACCGACGGGCTGCGGGCCGAACGCGAGCAAGGCATCACGATCGACGTCGCTTATCGCTACTTCGAGACGCCGGCACGAAAGTTCATCATTGCCGATACGCCGGGACATGAACAGTACACGCGCAATATGGCCACAGGCGCCTCAACGGCGGATTTGGCGGTGATTCTGGTGGATGCTACGCGAGGATTGCAGGCACAGACTCGCCGGCATGCGTATATCGCGTCGCTGCTGGGGATAGCCAATGTTATTGCGGCGATCAACAAAATGGACCTGGTTGACTACGCCGAAGACATCTTCTCTCGACTCCAAGAGGAATTCCTCGCGGTTAGCCGCCAATTGGGAATCGAGCATGTGGTGAGCATTCCGATCAGCGCGCTGGCCGGCGATAACGTCGTTAACCGCACCGAGCGCATGCCTTGGTACGAAGGGCCGACGCTGCTTCGGCATCTCGAAACTGTGGCCCTGCGTGGCGATGCAGGGCACCAGGCGGTGAGATTCCCGGTGCAATATGTTCTGCGGCCGGATGCGACCTTCCGTGGCTTTGCAGGGCAATTGGCGAGCGGAACCATTCGGGCGGGTGATGTGCTGCTGGCGCTGCCATCCAACCAGAGGACTCGCGTGCGGGCCCTTGTCGGCTACGAAAGTGAGTGCGGGCAAGCGTTTGCTCCCATGCCCGCGACGCTGACACTCGAAGAGGAGATCGACCTCAGCCGCGGAGACATGCTGGTTTCGCCGGATTCGCCTCCACACGTCTCAAGCCGAATCGAGGCCATGGTCGTCTGGCTTGATGCCAAACCGCTCACGCTGGGACAGAACTATCTGATCAAGCATAACGTTCGGAGCTCGCGCGCCAAGGCCACCAAGATCGGTTTTCGAGTGAATATGCAAACGCTCGAGCGCGAGCTCGCGCTCGAATTGCGCATGAATGATATCGCCGCCGTCGAATTCGAGGCCGCCAGCCCGTTATTTTTCGATCCCTACACCCACAATCGCGCCACCGGAAGCTTCATTCTGATCGATCCGCTCTCCAATGCGACCGTAGGCGCAGCGATGATACAGGGCGGCGTCACGGCACGGCCCGGGGGATCAATTGCGTCAGACCCGACCGCGGATGCGGCCTGGAGCAAACCCGTAGCAGCCGAAGATCGCTACGAGCGCCACGGGCACTTGCCCGCGCTGATCTTCGCGGATACGCGTCCCGAGCTGTCCGTATATCTCGAACGCGCGCTCTTCGCCCAAGGTTTCCAGGTCTTGAATCTTTCAGGCGCCGAAGCGACAACTCACGATCCGCAAACGCTGCTGAGCCTTGCGAGCTCGCTGGGATTGGTTGTGATTCTCTCGGCGTCGTCGATGGACTCTGGTCGCAAGGTGCAGTGGAGGAGAATTGCAGCAGACGGGGGCTTCGGCCTGGTTTTCGATTTGGCAGCGCACAACCTGCCCGCCGATGATCAGGAAGCCTTGGCGGCGGTGCTTACGCTCCTTGCGCCTGTGCGCCTGCAACCGAAGCGAGATCAGATCGATTGAATCAGGATTTTGCACACTAAGTGAGGAAGGAATGCTGGCGCTCGAACAGCAAGTGATCGAACTGCAAGATCAGGCCGAATGCTGGGATCTGAAGGTGCTGCTGCGATGGGGCCTTTCCGAATTCGATAAATCCCTGGCCATCGCAGCAAGTTTTGGCGCCGAGGACGTGGTGCTCATCGACCAGGCGTCCAGGCTCGGCTCGGAATTTCGCGTGTTCACACTGGACACCGATTTCCTCTTCCCCGACACCTATGCGCTGATCGATAGTATCGAAAAACGTTACGGAATCAAGGTGGAGCGCACGCACTCCGACCTGACCCCAGCCCAGCAGGCGGCGCGCTATGGCGAAGCCTTATGGGCTTCGCAGCCGGATCAATGCTGCCAATTGCGAAAAGTGGAGCCGCTCAAGAAAAAACTTTCAGGCCTGAGAGCATGGGTTACAGGTGTTCGCCGCGATCAGGCACCCACGCGTGCTGGAACGCGAAAGCTGGAATGGGACGCGAAATTTGGTCTGGTGAAGCTCAATCCGATCGCGGATTGGAATTGGAAGCAGGTCTGGGAATACATCCGCGCCAACAACGTGCCCTATAATCCGTTGCACGACCAAAATTATCCGAGCATCGGTTGCACGCACTGCACGCGCCCGGTGCGGCCGGATGAGGACCCGCGGGCGGGCCGCTGGTCCGGATTCAACAAGATCGAGTGCGGCCTGCACGTGAAAGATCCACTTAGTTCCACGTAGCAGCGGGAGTTCTCCAGCCTGACGAACGCGATTGCCGTCCGGTTCGCGTCCGCGGTTGCCTTCAGAACCTCAACACGCGCGAAGGCCCCATTTGCCGACTCCCGTCAGACCGCCTCCACGATCGGCGGTGGGGCTTCGGCTTTCGCCGCCGCCGCAACCGCACCCACGATGAGCAACGCCGGCGCAGGCGGCGCGGGCACGCTCGTAAGAGATGCCAGATCAGTTCGATAAATTGATTCCTGCGGCCCAGAGGCCTGCGAGACAATCAGGCAAGCTGTCTCTCCGGAGATACCCGCGTCCCGCAAGGCGCGCGCGAGGCGCTCGTAGTTGCTTCCCGGCATATAAATCACCAGCGTGGCGCCGGTGCGAGGCACGGACTTCAAATCGCGTTCAAATTCGCCTTCTCGGCGGTGAGCACTGAGGAAGATGATCTGAGAAGCGGCGCGCCGATCTGTCAGCGCAATTTGTGCGCTGGCTGCCCCGGCGGAAGCTGCCGTCACGCCCGGGATGACTTCGAAATCCACTCCCGCTTCGCGCACGGCGGAAATCTCCTCACCGGCACGGCCGAAAATCAATGGATCGCCTCCCTGTAGCCGGACCACTCTCTTTGCCGCGGAGGCATATCCGATTAGAAGCGCGTGAATTTCTTCTTGCGTGATCGATTTCGCGCCGCAACGTTTTCCCACGTTGCACAAGATTGTGCCGGCCGGCACGATGCTCAAAATCTGCGGAGAGACCAGCGCATCGTGCAGAACGACGTCTGCCGATCGCAGGACGCTCCAGGCTTTCCGGGTCAGCAAGTCGGGATCGCCGGGCCCCGCACCTACGAAATAGACTCTGCCCAGAGCACTCTCGTCGGCAGATTTTTCCCGTGCTTGGAAGTCCGCAAAGGCGCGCTCGCCCGAAAGTTCTTTCAGAATCGCGCGCCGGCTCTCGGGAGAAATGTCGGCCTGGAATAGCTCCCGGCGCTGCTGGCCGATCTCCTCAAGCCAAGGCCCGTACTCGGGCCCAAACCGCTCTTCGAGCTCGCGGCGCAACCGCTGCGCGAGAAAGGGAGAATGTCCCCCTGTGGAGATGGCCAGCTGCAACGCGCCGCGCCGCACAACTGCGGGATAATAAAAGTCGCAGCGCTCCGGCTCGTCCACGGCATTGCACAAAATCCCCGCCTGCTGGCAGCGCCCGAAAATCTCTTCGTGCAATTCGGCGGAATTCGTCGCGGCAACCACCAAAAAGACCCCAGCGAGATCCGACGGCAAAAACGGGCGCTCGTCCCACACAACCCGGCCCGCGATGGCAGCCTCGCGGATTCCCGGGGCGGCTTCCGGCGCAACCACACGAACTTCTGCGCCGCAACGCAGGAGGCCTTGCATCTTGGCTTCGGCCACAAGACCGCCGCCGACGATCAAGCATCGCCGTCCCGCGAGCTTCAGGAATAAGGGAAATAGCTCATCCATTATGGTTGCTCGTCAACGTCACCGCGCGTTTGCCTTGCAGTTGCAACAGAATGCGCTCCATGCCCATGCGCCAAAACAAAAAACCCACCGGCCAGTCATCCTGGCGGTGGGCTTTGCTCGCTTAGATTGCAGGTATGCTAAACGAGCAACCTCCCGCCGCCAGAAGGCACACAACAACAGGCGCTACAGACCGCCTTGCAAGCCTTCTGCCAGCAAATCAACATACATGCATTCTAGTTTCGGTGGATATGCGAAGTCAACGCGTTCGAGCTCCGCCGCGCAGGGCCACTGATTTCAGAACACATCCTTTGGCGCGCGCCGCTGTATCCCTAAGCTTCGCTGCTGCCCGGCCCGCAAATCATGGCATAGCGCCATTTGCCTGAGTAAGATAGGAGGCTATCTCAGTGGGCCGCGCGCCGGGCGGAGATAGCATCGATGCACACCTTCATTGGAATTCTCGGCTTTGCGCTCCTCGTGGCGATTCTTTGGGACGCCTTCGAGAGCGTAATTCTGCCTCGCCATGTGCGGCGCTCCTTCCGTATCGCTCGGTTTTTCTTCCGCACCGCGTGGACGATCTGGTCCGTTATAGCGGCCTACATTCGCACTCCCAAGCGGCGGGAAGGATATCTGAGCTACTTTGGCCCGCTTTCGCTGCTTCTGCTCATTGGCTTTTGGGCGCTGGCGCTGGTTCTGGCGTTTGCCATGCTGCAGTGGGCCGCCGGATCAGCGCTGGCTTCAACTGAAAACCCGAGTACATTCCGCACCGACCTCTATTTCAGCGGCACAACTTTCTTCACGCTGGGATTGGGCGACATCACGCCTCAGAGTTCGGGAGCGCGAATCCTGTCCGTGATTGAGGCAGGGACAGGCTTCGGCTTTCTCGCGCTCATCATTGCCTATTTGCCCACGCTATACGGCGCCTTTTCACAACGCGAAGTGAGCATCTCTCTGCTCGATGCGCGCGCCGGTTCGCCTCCCACAGCTTCCGAACTGCTCCGCCGCCACGGCCCGGAACGAATCCAAAATGGCCTCGCCCACTACCTCCGCGACTGGGAAACATGGTCGGCGCAATTGATGGAAACACACCTGACCTATCCCTTTTTGTGTTTCTTCCGGTCGCAGCATGACAATCAATCCTGGGTCGCCGCGTTCACGGCCATCTTAGACACCTGCGCGCTTCTAATCGCCTATGGCGAGGGCGAGACGAAATGGCAAGCGCAGCTCACTTTTGCCATTTGCCGCCATGCCGTAGCCGACCTGGCACAGATTTTCTATGTCGATTCCCGCATGCCCGACATGAACCGCCTGCCACCTCAGGACCTGCCCAAGGTACGCAGCCTGCTGGTTCAGTGCGGAGTACCAGGCTGTACCGAAGCGGGTGACGCAAAGCTCAAAGAATTGCGCCGGCTTTACGAACCCTACCTCAATGGGCTCTCCCGACTGCTGTTGATGCCGCTTCCGTCATGGGGAGTGGAAACGCCGGTGGGCCAGGAGAATACGGTGTGGGGCCGAATTACCTCGAGAGCGACGCGTTCCGTAGAACCAGAAGAGGTGGAGACCGATCATTTCTAGTGCCGTTCCAACTATTTTGGCCAAATGGCTGGAGGTGCGATCAACTACTCCTATGTTTTGTTGGAGTGACCAGGAGGGGAGATTCTACCTCGGCAGCACAGGGGACTTGCGAGCACGATGCCAGAAGCACAACTCCGGCGCGGTACGTTGCCCGGCTTATCGCCGGCGCTGGCGATGAATCTACAGCCTCGCTTCTTGGCTGAAATTCGTAGCAAAAGGTTGGAACGGCACTAGCGGCTTGCCACACCCATGCGGCGAAATCGCGGAGGGAAACCTCAGATCCCCGGCAAAAGGCATCGGGCGACCTGAGCTACAAAACCGGGTTGTTACTTTTCGAGATCCGTTAAACAGTTCGCCACACATTTCGAGGCGGCCACTTCGACCTCCGCCTTTTTATTACTGGGCACCTTGCTCGCCGCTTCGGGCACTGCGACTAAGGACTGCGGCCCATCGGCAAGGTCAAACGTGCACTCGAAGGCGGCGGACCGCACAGATTTCTGCATGCACGATCGGCCATCCAACGCAGAGTCGAGGCTGTCCGGTTTTCCGAGCATTTCTTCGGCCACTCGCGATGGCACGATAGCCACAGTCATCGGAACGGGAGAATTGACCTTGACGCTAAAAGGCTCGCCATCCCGTTCTGCCCTGATCCCATCGTAAGATTTCGGCGCTGACGTCAGCTCGTATGTCTCTTTGAGTTCGCTGATCCACTGGTATCGCGGCGGGTTGCAGTTCTCCACGCAAGCCCAGCGGTAATACTGAATGTGAATATCGTTAGGGGAGATGAACTCGCGCACGGTACCGTGCTCGGTAAGCGGCGCCCCAAAACCTGTCACGGCGGTTCGCTCGCTACTGCGCTCGTCACGGAGGACGAGGGTCATGGAACGGCCCGGCGGGACGTCGCATACATAAGTTGTCTTGGTAATGTGCTCTCGAATGCAGCGGAACGTGACGCGGGGCAGGAGCTCGGGATGCCGGATCGTCTCACTCCATTCTTCGGCTGGCGCCATCTCCACGGTTACCGGTTCCTGGGCCTCGATATCAGCGTGGACATTCCCGGCCTGATCGCCCGGCTTGAAAACCCGTCCCGTGTGGTAATCGGCCGGGTCCAGCCGGGCGCTTTCAGCGCTTGCCGCCAGCCAGTCGAAGGTGGACTCCTGGGCACCCCAGATCCGAGCCGCGCCAAAACTCAACCCAAAGACGAGTGCAAACGCGAGCAAGCTCTGCTTTTCGAGTGTTTTGGAATTCATGGCTCGGACGCTCCAGCTATGATTGGATTCCTACTTTTTCCGAGAAGAGCAGCGAGACAGATAGCTCTTTTGCCATTGTACTAGTACCTAGCTGGTGAAGGGAATTCCGAAGGACAGGTGTGCGGTTAGTATCAACCAGCTAATCAGGGGCAAGAAATGGCGGCTTCGAACTGAAACCCAGGTTAGCCGGCGACTCTACACGCAGAGCCCCATCTTTGCAAGATCCCGCTCCGGCACCGAGGCAATCGCCCAGGCGCTCCAGGCGGCGTTTTGCCCAAAGGCTTTGACGCATAGACCTCTCTGACACATGCAAAGTCCCCTGGTACGAAAGTACTGGCACGGGAGAATTCCGCCCTAGAACAATCGGTCCATTGCCGTTGAGCTGTAACTCCTTGAGAATAGACCCACATCACAACTCGAGGATGGCATGACTGAAGAGAACCGCATCGAAAGATTGGGGACGGTAAACGTTACCGAATGGGTCGAAGACCGCCGCCGCACAGAGCGCGTGCCAGTTTCGTTACCCCTTTGTGTGTGCTCTTCTAACGGCGAGATCGATAAGGTTGAAGAAGTTTCTACGACCTTAAACGCCTGCCGCGACGGGTTGTACTTTGCGACCAAAGTTCCATCCTACAAAGTTGGCATGTCCCTCGTAGTTACCTTCCCCTATTCGCATGCCACCGAACGTAACGTGCATTTCTTTGGCAAGGTCGTGCGGATCGATGCGTTATCGGATGGCAGATTCGGCATTGCTGTCGAGCTGGTGATGACCCTCGTTAACAAACAAAAGCGACGTCCTGTCTCGGTGGAATTCTGACCGCGCGGTGATCCCTGGCATGAGAAGTCACGGCTGTTATGACCGAGTCTGCCTATAGCCTACATTTAAGGTCAAAATAATCTATCGCAAGGAGGCCTTGAATGCGCAATATCCCGCCAGCTCCGCTCGAAGAGCGTACCTCTTTCGAGCACGTGAGCCTACCGCCTCTGGTTACAAGCGGGCAAAAGATCGCCGGAACCGAGCGCTTCACAATGTCGCTCTCTGATTCCAGTATCGAATATGCCGCTTGCCTTCCCTCCGCCGCCGGACGTAGAATCCGGTCCTCCATGGGAATAGCCTTGAGCATCGCCGATGTTCTTGTCCTTTTGGCCATCGTGATTAGTGCTTCGCGTTGGGTCTGGAGACAACAATCACAGGGTTTTGGTCCCTTACTCTTATCGGTTTGCATCACGCTGGCATTGCTAGTTTTTGCGCTGGTCTCCTTCACCGCGGCGTATGGAGTCGCCGAGAGTTCCTCGTTGGGCCGGGGAGTTTTACTTCTGTTCCTTGTGGTAACTGCAATCGTCGCCCGCTTCTCTTGGGCGAAGACGACCGTCCAGTAGTCTTCCCCGCCTGGGATTATTTCGAAGTGTCGCCTAACTCTCGCCAAATAAGGGCTCGATCGTTTATGACGCACCAACTGTCTGACGAAATGTATTCAGGAAGCAAGGAAATGGGGTACGCGGAGACTCGGCTTGAAACACAAGAAAGCAGCCGCGGCAATGAGGCCGTTTGGCCTCGCGCTTGGGACAATTAATCTCGGGCCGAAAGGACTACGGTTGACGGCTGGCGGACTGCCCCGGGGCCGTAGCATTCTTTACGTTCCCCGGAATAGGAAAGACCAAGTAGGGATTGTTGGCGTCCCACATCTTGATCTGGATGTCCAGCACCGGCGAGCCGCCCTGTTTCTGGACGATGCGGCCGGGGGATTTAATGTCGGTCAGGATTTCGCCATGGTCGGCATAGTCGGAATATTCTGTCTCTCTAACAAGGTCGCTGAACGCTGGATTATCGGTCTGAGCTTCGACTTTGGTGACAAAGTTCTTTGCGTCCAGAGTCGCCTTTACGGTGATCCCCGCAAGCTCGCCGCTCAGGGGGAAGGTAATAACCGTGGCCCCGTTCTCGGTCGATGACTTGGCCTTGTCGCCAGCAGCTATCGCGGCTTTGACGACGCCGTAGGGGAGAATCCAGAGCTGAAGGAGCCGGTTTTTGACCGCGCCCATCGCTGGAGTCGCGGTGCCCTTTCCCGGCTCCAGGCCGGCGCCTATCTGGGACTCATTCCACGCATAGCTATCGCGTACCGTTTGAATTGTATGCTGGGGGGCCGCCCCATCCGAGTTCGTAGGCGTCATCTCCACACGCATGGCTGTGGGATTGTAACCAAGCGCCGCATGATATTCGGTCTTAACCGCCGTTCTGGGCACGCCCGGCTTGCTTGGATCCGCGACGTAAACGGTACCGCTACCCCAAAATTCCATTCGGTTGACCACATCGACTTCCGGAAGCCCGGCGCCTCCCGGTCCCCCGGTTCGAGGCATGCCCAAAGCGTCTGCGGCAGCCTTGATGGTCTTGGCGACGTCGGGCCCACCGGTGGTACCGGCGTTTGCCTTGGCCTCTCCGCTCTGCGCAGCGGCGTTCTGGAACGCAAGCGCTGCAATCGCTGCGACGATCAATCCTCGCACCACCTTGGCTTGTATCGGCATGCCGCCTCCTTAACGATGGAACCTGCCGGGCAATGCTCCCGGCGATAAAGAACGATTTAGTGATGTTCTTTGGTAACGGCGTGAGCCAGATCCCTCTCGCTGCAGGGCAGCGATTCCGGCAACATCGCCTTGGGATTAGGATTGAGAATTTGTATGCGAGGCGTGGTTGTCCATGGCTCCAGCAATACGTCCGGATCTTCAATGGTCGCGGTCCAGGTCAGCGTGTTTCCGTCGCGTTTAAATCGTTCGATGACGTGCATATTTTCGCTATGGAAATAGCCGCCGAGTTGGTCGATCCAAGTGGAGGAATTGAAGCCCCAGGAGTCAACCACCAGCGTGTCTCCATCCCAGTAGCCGATGCCCTCTCCGTTGTAGGTCCCGTCCAAATCCTGCAAGGACGTGTGCTTGCGGCCATCGAGAGGAATCATGCGGTAGGCCGTTTGTGTAGCGATCAAGCCGCCCTGGCCCGGATAGATGAAGACCAAATAGTTGGGGTACTGACCGATATAAGAGGGACTGCCCACCCGAGGAACACCCGCTGGCATGCAATTATTGGAGGGATCTTCTTCGTTGGCGTTCGCGTCCAACTCCTTCACCATCTCCCAATACTCAGGCTTATAGATGGGCCTGCTGGAGCCCATCCTGCGCAGGAGCGTGGCCGCACGTTCGTTCTGCTCCCCATTCTGTCTTTTGGGTTTCGCCAGCGGCCAAGTAGCAATCTTAGCGCCGCTGAGCACGTCATAGGTGGAGTGGTTGTTTTCCACCGCGATGCCTTCGTTGTGCATCTGGTTGGGGATGCCTAACAGGTTGTCCGCCATGCCATTCCACACCCCCGTAAAATCCGGATGTCCATCGGGTGTCCGCGGCGTAACACCGGTTGGCGCCGGTCTTACGGTGACGGAATGGTCCATGCGCGGCGCCCCTTCCTGGGCACCAACCGCGGCAGGGAGCAAGCACAGCGCTGAAGCCAGCGCAACGAGCCTAGCGTATCCAAAATAGCCCATAATCGCTCAATCTCCTTTTTCACCTAATTGTCGTTAGGGTCTTCCCCGCCGAACTTGAAATCACGTCCATCTGCGAGCTTCAATTCCCGCAGGGCGCCATTACTCGAGCCATCTCTCGCTGGCAGCGCCGAAACGGTTACTTCGTCCCCGGGCTTCAAGCCACCCCGGTCAGCCCTGCTCATCCCGGCCCTGCGGAGAGCGGCCTGCCCGCCCAACTCGAAAGCCCACTTTTGAACCTTGCCGTCAGCACCTTTTACATCCACGGTCAAATACGAATGGGGATTAATCCATTCCACCTTGGCCACCGTTCCCGTGACGGTAATTGTCTTGTGAATATCAAACACCGCTTGAACCGAATGGTGCGCCGACAAGGGTTCCGCAAAAGCCAAGGCAAGAATCCACAAAGCACTGGTTACCCGCAAGCGCATGATATGGCCTCCTCGATGCAGGTTAGACGTACAAAAGCCCACGGCTGTTCCAGGAAAAGAGCTCGCTCCCAGCATCCGGCAGTGACGCTGTTATACCAAATTCGTAGCAAAGCGACTAGAATCCTGACAGCGCATTTTGCTGCCGAGACTTTGTCATGCAGCCACGAACAGTCTATCGCGCGGCGGGAGTCTGCGTTCTGTTTTGCGCAGCCCTCCTTTTTGCGAACTCTAATCATTCGGATTACCAGACGTCGGTCGCCAAGTGGCGTCAGAGCTACGAAGCAAGCCTCAAGGCGGACGACGGGTGGCTGACGGTCGCGGGTCTTTTCTGGTTGCATGAGGGGGAAAATCGCTTCGGTGCGGACCCTCTGAATGACATTGTTTTGGCTCCAGACGCCGCCCCAGCCGAGGCCGGGTCGTTCCTTTTTCACAATCGCAAAATTATCGTACAAGTGCGACCCGGTGTGCCCATCACGCTCAATGGCAAACCCGCGCAATCGGCAGAACTGCATCCCGATTCACCGTCCGGCCAGTTACAGCTCGGCGATTTGACGCTATACGCTCATGCGAGCGGAGAGCGGTTTGCAATTCGGCTTCGAGACAAGAACAGCAAGCTGCGCAAGGAGTTTACCGGCTTGCATTGGTTCCCCGTCGACCAGTCTTACCGGGTGAAAGCGCGTTATGTGCCTTACACTCCGCCAAAGCAGGTGGAAATTCAAAATGTCCTCGGTGATTTCGATAAAGGGGCAATCTTAGGCTATGCGGCTTTCTCTCTGCGCGGGCAGGAGTATCGTCTGGAGGCCACCGAAGACGAGCCCGGGAAGTTGTTTTTTGTATTCCGGGACCTGACCAGCGGCAAGGAAACCTATCCTGCGGCGCGGTTCCTGGATACAGATCTCCCGCAAAATGGCAGCGTGGTGCTGGATTTCAACGAGGCTTACAACCCGCCTTGCGCCTACAATCCATACACGACGTGCCCGCTGCCAACACCTCAAAACCGGCTGCGAGTGGAGATCCGCGCGGGCGAAAAAATATACGCGCGTGAGCACGTCCAATAGCAGGTAGCAAGTAGGCTCTAACGGCGCGTTCGGTTCCAGCGGCAAAGTAGGGGAAGATTTGTCGAGCTTGCGCCGCCGCTTCAGTGCGGTCTTCTCGCCGGCTTATTCGGCTTGAATCTGCTTCGGCTCGCCAGTTTGGCAGCAGGAAACCGAGGATCTTGCCCGGCTCCCTGCCGCCAATATCGGCTACCAAATCATCTTCAGCGCAAACTGTATCTCACGCATATCTACCTGGGTCTTAGTGAGCGTGCCGAAATTCGAAGCCGCAGCTCCGTTCCCGGTCAGCGACTCCAGGTTATTAGCAATAGGGGGTGCGTAGTTAACGCGATTCATTATGTTGAAGAACTCGGCCCGGAACTGGATATTAAAGGCTTCCCCCAGTGCGCGGATGTGGTTGTCCTTAACCATTGAGTAATCAACGTTGAGCAATCCTGGTCCTATGACCGTGTTGCGCCCCAGGTTGCCCATCAGATTGAAACAACTGAGGTTAGACACGGTAGATGGAGAAGCTTTGATAAGCGAGGCGAGCGAAACCTTAGTCCCTCCCTTCCCGAACGGAGGATTCTGATCGCAGTTCGCGGTAGCGAAGGCTTGACTGGGCGCTTGGGCCACAACGTAGCAACTCGGATTGATATACTGGAGGGCCCCTGAGCGTCCTGACGACGGATTGGTCAGAGCGCAACCAGGAACGTAACTTGGAATATCATAGGGCCCACCGTTGAGCATTCCCAACGCGTCAATGTCGAGGCCGCTCAAGGGCCACAGAGGAATGCCATCGCTCGCCTCGAACACTGCTCCCAGCCCCCAGCCTCTAAGTATCCATCCCGCGGGCCCGGCGAACGACGCCGGTGTGGGGACCTGCCACAGGCCGTTGATGACCAGGTTGCGTGTAACATTGAAGTCTGACGGCCCTTTGATGATGCTCGAATCCCACCACGGGATAATCGCGCTGGGGTTATTCGAGTAGTTGTCTCCGGCGAAGCTGCTCGAGGATGTATCGATCGACTTACCCCAAGTAAAGTTACCCCCTAACTGCAGACCATGGCTCACGCGCTTCGCAACCGCGACTTGCAAGGCGTTATACCAGGATGAGGCTGTAAATATCGTCGACTGAATTTGGGCGACATTTGAGTTGATCAGAAGCCCCGGTACGATGGCGGCCGGATTGTTGCTAATTTGACCATTAGAATTAAAAGTGGCTGGAAGGCCTAGAGCCGCGAGAGTGAAACTGCAGTCCGGCGGCGCAGGAAGGCATCCGCTACCAATCGCGTTTGGAAATAGCCAACCGGCCGAAGAGTGAACCGGAAACACCGTATTGAGGTCGTCGGTCTGGAACGGATTGTGGAATCCCCTCGATCCAGCATAGGCGAGCGTTACCGATGTGCTCGGTGTTATTTGCCTCTGGATGTTAAAGTTCCATTGCATGACGTAATTGCGCTTGGGGAATGGGTCGGCATACGTCCACCTTGCGGCTGCACCCGAATTCGATACCAGAGCAGGGTTCGTAGTATCCGCGGCAAGCTGCGTGGGGAAGTGCCCTTGGCCTGCGGTGCCTACAAACTTAAGATCAATTTCGGCGCCGTGAGCGCAAACATGTAGGAAAGGGGCAGGACATCAAATATGCCGAATCCCCCGCGCACGGAGGTCTTGCCGGTACGGAATGGGTCCCAGGCAAAGCCGATCCGCGGCTCAAAGTTCTTTAGAGTCGGATTGTGCTGGAAAGTCTGGTGGTAGAACCCATCACAAGTGCGGATGCCAAGGCTATTGGCCACGCAAGCGCCGGTGGGAAGATTTTGATAGAGGGTCTCCAGGTTATTAATCTTGTCATCTACCTCGGTCGGAATTGTTGACGCTTCGTAGCGCAAGCCCGCGTTCACAGTCAGGTTGGAGAGCATCTTCCAGTCATCCTGGACATATCCGCCGAAAATCTTGGAGCGGTAATGGTGGACGGAGCTCGGAGGAGTGAAGGGTTCGTTCACCGTCATCCGGACCGACTTGGGTATATTCTGGAGGAAGCTGATTACATCCTTATAGGCTGGGCCACTGCCGCCTTGTCCCGCTGGTCCATTCAACCAGTCCTGGTGGTCGCCTATGTACATAAAACCGAACTTCAGCTGGTGTTTCCCGACTGTACGAGCCAGATCGTCGAACAACTCAATCTTTCTAGTTCGGGCGCTGAAACCCGGAGCCCCTGTAAAACCCGCTTCCGTGCCGTTCAGCGGTGTACTATTCCCCGAATTGCCGTTACCACCAATAGAGGTTCCCCCTACAACCCACCCGGGCAGGATACCGAGGCTGGTGTCGTGTGTTAGCGGGTTAGAGGCAGAAAACGATGGACTAAAGAGGCTTGATTCGTTCAATCCCAATCGCAGGGTATTGACCATCGCAGAGCTAAAGATGTGGGTTTCCTCCAGAGTATAGGCGCCGTGCGGAACTTGGAACCCGCTAAGCATGTCGTTGTATACGTTGGGCCTTTGCCAGGTCGAGGTATCGCGATACCAACTGGCAGCCAGGCTGTCCTTGTCCGATATTCTGAAGTCGCCGCGAACTGTGCCGTAGTTGTCATCGGCCCTTTGTCCGGGGTCAGAGAAAAAGTACGCGTCGTCGTTGTTGTTTGGCAAGAGCAGGGGTCCATTGGGCAGCGGCGCGAGGCGCCCAGGGGGCGTTCCATTCGGGTCT
>WNGK01001989.1_pt1 | contig 22017 bp, 19 predicted proteins | sample 5400601 | NCBI WGS metagenome assembly WNGK01 (sample SAMN13153376, study PRJNA577476) | soil metagenome | isolation source: 60 cm soil or saprolite under Garry oak tree replicate 1 | place: USA:California | collected 2016-06-15
TCCCCGGCGGGGGCGACGATCACGTATCCCGGTTCGCGGCGGACCCTGATGGTCAGCGCCTGGTCCATCACCGGCCACGGCCCGCAGTCTCCTTGCGGCATTGAACAAGCCGCTTCCGGACGCATTACGCGCAGCCCGGCAGTATGGTCAGTCACGGTCCCCACCCTCTTCCTGCCAGGTTCCGGCGCGTTACCGCCGCCGCGTCCCTGGCAAAAACCCAGACTCCACCGTCGCTGAGGGTACGCCGCCGCCGCCCGGCCGGCATCGCCCGGATTATGTACGCCGTTATGTAGCTTGGCCGGCGTAGGACGAAAGACCCGCGAACTGACAACCAAGGCCCATGACCGCCGGCCCGGCCGCCGGCCGATGGTGGACGGGAAAGACCAGCGAATTTATCCCGAACGGACCTTGGTCATGCCTACCACGACCGGTATTCCCGCCCCCCGGCTGATCGGCGTCGACGGGCTCGGCGCCCTCATCGAGGCGCTGGCGGCCGACGGCTACCAGGTGATCGGCCCGGCCGTCCAGGACGGCGCCATCGTGCTCAGGGAACTGTCATCGGCGGCGGAGCTGCCGTCTGGCTGGGGCGTCACGCTGGAGCCGGGCGGGTACCGGCTGCGCCGCCGCGATGACGCCGCGGCCTTCGGCCACGCGGCCGGACCGCAGAGCTGGAAGCGGTTCCTGCACCCGCCGCGGGAGCGGCTGTGGTCCGCCGCGCGCACCGCGGCGGGCTTCGAGGTGGCCGCGGACGATGACGAGCCGCCACGGTACGCGTTCCTCGGCGTCCGGCCGTGCGACCTGCGGGCGATCGAGATCCAGGACCGGGTGCTCGGCCAGCCGGGCTCACGGTACGCGCAGCGCCGTTCCGCCGCGTTCATCATCGCGGTGAACTGCACCGAACCCGGCGAGACATGCTTCTGCGCCTCCATGGGCACCGGACCGGGAACCGACGGGTCCGGCTTCGACCTGGCGCTCACCGAACTGCCCGGCGAAACCGGGCACCGCTTCCTGGTCGATACCGGCTCGCAGCGCGGCGCCGAGGTCCTCGGCCGGGTGCCCAGCGAGGCCGCCGACGACGCCACCCTGCGAGAGGCGCGGGGCGAGGTGGAGGCGGCAGCGGACCAGATGGGCCGTCAGATGAAAGCCGGCGGACTGCGGGAGCTGATGGCAGCTGTCGAGGCCGCGGATAAGCCGGTGGGCGGCCTGACGGTCGAGCCGGACGCGCTGGGCCCGGGGCTGCGCGAGTGGTTCGGCTCCCTCGGCCGCTACCCGGTCAAGGCGGCCGCCTTCGATACCCGGATGCTGGGGCCTGCGGTGCTGACCGGCCGGGCATCGAAGGGGTGGCCCGGTTGCTGCGCGCGCACGGTTTCGATGTGGCCGCGGAGCCGGAGAGCTTCCTGGTCACCAAGCAGGACCGGCTCGAGCTCCACGAGACCGCCCGGGCCCGGGAGTGGGGGAAGCAAGCTGGCCGCGCGCCTCGCACCCAGCTGAGGATCCGGTATCGCGGTTATCCCGTGCTCCCCCTTGACGGGCCGGCTGGTGCGGTCAAGCCAGGCGGCCAGGAGTGGGGTGAGCGGTGATGGCGGGCAGGCAGACCAGTGTGGCGGAGCATGGCATCGAAATATTCGTCGTTGCTGGCTTCCGGCGTTCCGCCTGCCTTCGTGGCATTCCGTCGGGCGGGGGCTGCTCAGGAGCTAAGGGGTTGCTTGACCACCGATGCCTGGTAGATCTGGGTGATCGAGGAATCCAGCTGTGCGTTGAACTGTTCATCGGTCTGGCTTTCGGCGAGCCCCTCGAGCAGCGCGCGCGAGAAGCTGGCGATGAGGCAGGGGTCCCGCTGGAGGAGGGCGCAGGCTTCGTCGCGGCTGTAGCCACCCGACAGGGCAAGCACCCGGAGAACGCGCGGATCGGATGCCAGGCCGCTGTAGAGACCCGGTTGCGTCGGGATGGTGAGTTTCAGCATGACGGTGGCGTTCTCGGGCAGCGCTTCGATGCGCTTCTGCAGCGCATCACGCAGCAGCGTTTCGGCCTGCTCCTTATGCGGGCTGACGATGCTGACCTCAGGCTCCATGATCGGAACGAAGCCCGCGGCGAGGATCCGGCTGGCGTAGTCGACCTGCTGCTCGACGATGGCCGAGATTCCCGCCTCGTCGGCGTCGTTGATCACCGAACGCATCTTGGTGCCGAAGATCCGGTGCCGATGCGCGCGCTCCAGCAGCTCATCGAGGGTTTCGATGGGCTTCATGAGCCGCACGCCGTCCTGCTCGGCGGCAAGCCCCTTATCGACCTTCAGGAACGGCACCACGTTCTTCTCGTCCCACAGATACCGGGCCGTCGGCATGCCGCCCACTTCCCGTTCCACGGTCTGCTCGAACAGGATTGCCGCGAGGATGCGTGGCCCGTCGAACGCGGGGCTGGTCAGCACGCGGGTGCGCATGGCGTGGACCAGGTCGAACATTGCGGCCTCGGAGCGATAGCGGTCCCGGGGGATGCCGTAGTCGGCTAGCGCCTTGGGAGTGCTGCCGCCGCTCTGGTCGAGGGCGGCGAAGAAGCCGTGACCGGTCTTGATCTTGCCGAGCTGCGCGTCGTTCACGCTCCCATTCTGGCATCGTGTCAACTTACTCGGCCCTGAAGGACCGAGCTTGCGGCTAGGGCATCACTGGCGGTGATGCTGGCTGCCGCGTCCAGCCCTTGCCTGTCGCAGGCAGGGGCAGGGGCGCGTGACTCACGCCCCGCATCCCACGCAACCTGGCCGCGGGCGGCGATGTTGCGGGAAGCGTTCCGGTCTGCGTGCGCAACGACGCCGCATCCCCGGCAGGTGAACCTGGCTTGCGAGACGCGGTTCCGCTTGTCGGCGTGACCGCAGTCCGCGCAGGTGCGTGATGTCCAGGCCGGATCGACGTAGACCGCCGGCACCCCGGCGCGGAGCGCCTTGTACCCGATGAACGACCCGAGCTGGGCGAACGCCCAGCTGCTGAGCGTGACCCGCTGGGGCTTGCGGAGCCGTGCCCTCTCGCGGATGCCCGTCAGGTCCTCAAGGGCAATACCGCGCGAGGTGCGCTCAGCCTCGGTCACGATCTTCTTCGCGATGCAGTGGTTGATATCCCGGGCGAACCGGGCTTCCTTCCCGGCTCGTTTCTTCAGCAGCCGCTTCGCGGACTTGGTTCCCTTCGCCTGGAGTTTGCGGCGGAGGCTGAGCTGCCGCCTCCGGTACCGGTTCACCGTGCGGCCGGCCATGATCTCGCCATCGCTGGTGGTGGCGATGTTCGCGATGCCGAGGTCGATGCCGAGGAACCCGTCCGGCTCGTACTGCCCGGCCTCCGGCACCTCGCAGGTCGCCATCAGGAACCACCGGCCGTCCCGGTGCACCAGGTCCGACTCGCCCTGCCGGTACCGGGCCAGCGTCTTGAGCGCGTCCGCAGAGCAGGCGAACCGCACGCCGCGCAGCCGCCCGGAGGCGGTCCAGATCGATACTGTCCGCGTATCAAGCTGCCAGGACAGGCACCTGTCGTCGTACGGCTGGGCGGCGTCGGGCCCGAACGTGATGGGCTTCGATTCGGCTTTCACCCGCCGTTTCGACCCGGGGCTGCCGAGGTTCCCCGCCCGGATGTTCGCCCGCAGGGTCTTATAGGCGTGGCAGGTCTTCTTGATCACGTGCTGGGCAGCCTGCGCACCGAGCCCCCGGTCCTTAAGGTCGCCGTAGACGTGCTTCCGCAGCGCGTACTCGCGGAACACGCGGCGGTCGAACGCCACGGCCGACACCAGGTTCGCGGCTTCGTTGACCGCCCGCAGGGCCGACTCCAGCGAACGCGCCTGCCCGGCGTCCGGCAGCAGCCGGACTTGCACGACGATTTTCACACAGGCAAGCATAGCATTGGCCTATGTCACCACGCTGGGAACGAAACACCGACATACGCAGGGGAAGGACCGTTGTCTACAGCCTCCACGCGCACTTGGTCTTCACGCCGAAGTACCGGCGCGGCCCGTTCACCGGGGAGATCCTGGCCCGCTGCGAGGAGATCATGCGGGAGGTCTGCGCGGACTTCGGCGCGGAACTCCGCGAGTTCAACGGCGAAGCCGATCACGTGCACCTGCTCGTGCACTACCCGCCCAGGGTCGCCCTGTCCCGCCTCGTCGGCTCCCTCAAAGGCGTCTCCGCCCGCAGGCTACGGCAGGAATACCCCGGTCACATCCGCAAGTACCTGTGGGGCGAGCATTTCTGGTCCCCGTCGTACTTCGCCGCGTCCTGCGGCGGCGCGCCGCTCGCGATCATCAAGGAATACATCGAGCAGCAGAAGCGACCAGCCTAGACCCGGACCGATGCGAATCCTCCCGGACCTGAAGGCCCGGGGTTCCTCGCATCACATGCTGAACTATGGAAACGCGGAGGGGCAGACCCCCGGCGGCCTCAGCCGCCGTTCATCAGCATCGAACTGATGCTGGACCTGGGGAACCCGAGGAACTGACGCATGACGTCGATCACGCGCTGCAGCCGTACCTTGTCCACGCTGCCGACCGGCCCGGGGCTGACCGGGTAGCTGTCCAGGGCCATGACCGCCGCGGTTTCCGCGGACACGCCGAACGGGGCCGGCATGTCCACCATTGCCTGCTCGGCGGCGGCGCGGCTGCTGTCCGCGATCCGCTGGCCCGCTTCCAGCGCCTTGTAGAACGCGGCCAGCGTGCGCGGATGTTTCGCCGCCCACTGCTTGGTGACCACGTAACCTTCGAGCGGGAAGCTCGTGGTCGCGCCCTGATCCAGGTCGACGAGCGGCACGCCGCCCTGGGCCTCTTCCGAGCCGCTGGCGAATGGTTCCGGCAACACGGCCGCGCTGACGGCGCCCGACTTGAGTTCGTCGGGCATCTCGGGGAACGGGATGCTGGCGAAGTGCACGCTATTGGGTGATACCCCGTGCCCGGTCAGGACCGACGCGGTCAGCAGGAAAAGGATGTTGTTAGGCGCGTTGATCGCAACCGTTTGGCCCTTGAGGCCGGCGAGGGTGGTGACCGGCGAGTCCGGCATCGTGTAGATGCCCTGGGTCCCCGGCTCCATCACCGATCCCTCGGCGAAGATGTCCAGGTTGGCCTGGTGCCGCTGCTGCGCCTGGATATAGGAGACGTAGTTGCCGCCGGTAATGTCGTATGTGCCATCCACCTGATCGGCGATCGCGGACTCGCTGCTGGTGACAGGGGTGAAGTTGACGGTCAGCCCCTGCGCCTTGAACAGGCCCTGATCAAGCGCGACGAAGAAGCCCGCCGAATCCACGGCCGGGTCCACGGCGACGTTCAGGACCGGCTTCTCCACCCGGGACGCATCCGCCGCACCCCCGCCGCTCGAGCAGCCGGCGGCCAGCGCCAGTGCCACGGAAGCGACCAGTAGCGCCCTGCCGCGCACCCGTCCGGTTCCCATCGCGCCAACCCTTCCCTGCGGTGCGGAGGGGCCGTCATGGGCAGTACGTGCCCGTTCACTTTGGAGCGGCGAGTACCAGGGCCAATCGTGTCCCCTCCCCGTATCCCGTGGGCAGCATAAAGCAGGAGAACTGGCCGGTTCAGGTGGATTACCGAAAGTCAGAATTAATAAATCATAAAGTGTGGCGGTCTGTGATGTCACGGGAATCGAATTAGCTATGTTGGTCGTGTGGCGGCTCGTCTTATTGATCCCTTTGGGGCTGAATATTCCTATGTTCAGGTTGCGAACGATATCCAGCGGCGGATCATTGAGGGCGAGATCGCGCTGAAGCTCCCGAGCGAGCGGAGTTTCGCCAAAGAGTACGAGGTGGCGTACACCACCGTGCGGCACGCGATGGCGATACTGCGTGAGCGAGGGATCATCGTCACGGTGCACGGCGGGGGAAGGCGATCGTTGACAAGCTCGCCGACATCGGGCGAGTCCTGCAGGACGCCGACCCCCAGGAGCGAGGGCAATAGGCCCTCGCCGCCAGGACCATATGCCCTGGCGGGGCCCGGCGGCATGCGAGCAGCGTAGGCGAGGCAAGCAGTGGTCCCCGGCTCTAAGGGGGAGGCAGTATGGACAGGCATGGGCTTCTGGACCGGGTGAGCCAGCTGGACCTGAGCAACCTGCGGGTCGAGGCACGCGGCCAGCCGATGCACGTCGCCGCGCTGATCATCCTCGAGGGCCAGCCCGACCTAGACGTGCTTCAGGGGATCGTCGAGCGGCGACTGGGCCAGGCACCCCGGCTGCGCCAGGTGCTGTACCGGCCGCCGCCGGGCCTAGGGCCGCCGGTGTGGGTCGCTAATGAGGATTTCGACGTCCGGCGGCATGTCCGCGCCCAGCCGGTGCCCGAACCGGGCGACGAGGCGTCGCTGCTGCGGGCCTGCGCGGAGCTCAACCAGGACCCGCTGGACCGGTCCCGGCCGCTGTGGCAGATGTGGCTGCTGACCGGGCTCGCCGAAGACCGCTGCGGGCTGCTGATCCGGCTGCACCATGTCGTCGCCGACGGTATCGCCTCGCTCGGCATGCTCGGCGCCCTGTTCGATCCTGATCCCGGGACCCAGGCCTGCGATCCGCCGCCCCGGGCGCCGCAACCGGTCCCCCGGGTAACGGCGTTGGCGGCCGACCAGTTGCGCCGACAGAAACTTCTGCTGCGCGCCCTGGCGGTCCGGCTGAGCCATCCCCGCGCCATGGTCGCGCGGCTCGCCGTGCTGGCGCGGCAGGCCGGGCAGCTGGCACGCGAGGGCCGGGCCCCGCGAGTGTCGCTGAACGTGCCGGTCACCGGGCACCGCCGCGTCCTGCTGATCCGGGCTGACCTGGAGCAGGCCAGGACGGTCGGGCACGCTCACGGCGGGACGGTGAACGACGTCGTGCTGGCGGCGGTGGCCGGCGGAGCGCGCAACCTGCTGCGGTCACGCGGTGAGCTGCGACCGGGGCTGGTCCTCAAGGCCTCGGTCGCCGCCTCGGTGCGGGACCCGGCCGACCGGCGGGCGGCCGGCAACCGGGTCGGCGTCATGATCGTGCCGCTGCCGGTCGCAGAGGCCGATCCGGACCGCCGCCTGACCGGGATCGCCGCGGCGACCGCCAGGCGCAAGACGCTGCCGCCGTACCAGCCGGGCGGCCGCCTGGCGCAGCGGTGGATGGCCGCCGTGATGTCGCGCCAGCGGCTGGTCAACGTGCTGGTCAGTAACCTGCCCGGGCCGGGGGCCCCGCTCCGCCTCGGTGGCGCACGCGTCCTGGAAATGTTCCAGATCGGCGTGGTGCAGGGAAATCTCACCGTCAGCGTCGGGGCGCTCTCCTATGCGGGCCAGCTGAACCTCGGTATCGCCGCCGACGTCGCCGCGGTGTCCGACGCCGAGGTCTTCGCGGCCGGGATATCGGACACGCTCGGCATTCTGGGCGTCAGGCAGATGCCGACAGGGGAGCGCTCCTGGCGATGACGCCGAGCGCGGCGATCGCGGGCCAGCAGCCTACGGGCGCTGGAGGTAGGGATCAAGGTCGTCGAGGATCGCGGCGGCGACGGTCCCGACGGCGGCGGCGACCGGTGGCGTGAGGCCGGGACCCTGGGTCAGGTCGGCCGCCTCGATCGCGTGCACGATCAGCCGTCCGGGCATCCGGTCCAGGGCCACGGCCAGGGCGATCGCGTCGTCCAGGCCGAGGCCGTGCGAGCTGGCTGGCCGGCCCGTTCCGGCCCGCGGCTGGTCCAGCACGAAACGATGGACCTGGCCCGGATGCGGCGGCTGAGCACGGACCGCGTCGACCACGACGGCGAGTGCCGCCCCCGTCCAGGCCTCGACGAGCCGGGCGGGCTCGCCGTCCGTGACCACGAACCGCACCCCGGACGGCGCCAGGTCACGCAGCCGGGCGACGACCGCGGGTCCGGCGCCGTCGTCGCGGCGGAACTCGTTGCCGATGCCGATGACCACGACCGCGCCTTCGTCGGCGGGCGCGAAGCGGGAAGCTGAAACGGGAACCACCGTCCGTTCGGTAAGGATCTTTCTACGGTGAGATCCAGGAAGTGGGCCGAACAGGATATGCACGGGTCGTGGTTGCGGATCGCCTGCTCGCACCGGCGGGTGAGCTCGGCGTCGTCCAGGTCGAGGTTCGCCTGCACGAAGTCCCGCAGGTCGGCCTCGATGGCCGCCTGGTTCTGGGAGGTGGGGGGGATGATGCGTGCGGTGGTGATGAGGCCCTCCGCGTCGATCTCGTACCGGTGGCACAGGGTCCCCCTGGGCGCCTCGGTGACGCCGTAGCCGACGCCGGCCCGCGGGCGCACCTCGACGGCAGGCTGGTCGGGCGGCTCGTAGGCGGCGATGATCCGCAGTGCCTCCTCGACCGCGTACACCGTCTCCACGGCCCGCACGATGATGCTGCGGAACGGGTTGTCGCAGGTCTCCCCCAGCCCAGCGGCGCAGGCAGCCTCGCGGGCCAGCGGCGACAGCCAGCGCGAGCCGAGCGCGTAGCGGGCCAGCGGCCCGGTGAGGTAACGACCGCCGCCGGCCAGGTGCGCGTGCAGCGCGGTGGAGTGCGGCACCTGCTCCTCGATCACGTGCTCGTCCCATCCGGTGGCGGGGAAGGATAGGCCCGAACGGGTGACCAGGCTGCCCTGCTCGATGGCGTAGGTGCCCGGGCAGGACAGGGCGAGCAGGTCGGTCTCGCAGGCGTGGTCGGGGAAATCGAACCCGGCCACCCAGCGCACCGTCTCGAGCGCGCCGTCAAGCGCCCGCCGCAGCGGCTCGGTGAGCGAGGCGAGTTCGGCCCGGGCCGGGGCCCGGTAGAAGCCGCCGACGCGCACGTTGACCGGGTGGATGGCCCGGCCGCCCACCGCCTCCATGATGGCGTTCCCGGCCTTCTTCAGCGCCAGGCCGCGCTCGACCAGGTCGCGTCGTTCGGCCGCCATCTCGATCCCGCTGCGGTAGCCGAGGAAGTCAGGCGCGTGCAGCAGGTAGATGTGCAGCGCGTGGCTCTCGATCCACTCCCCGCAGTACAGCAGCCTGCGCAGGTCGGCGATCGGGCCGCCGACGGTAACGCCACAGGCGTCCTCGATCGCCGCGCACGCGCTCATCTGGTAGGCGACCGGGCAGATGCCGCAGATGCGGGCGGTGATGTCCGGCGGCTCGGTGTATCCGCGGCCGCGCAGGAACGCCTCGAAGAAGCGGGGCGGCTCGTAGATGTCGAGCCGTGCTTCCTCCACAATGTTTCCGCTGGTCCGCACGTACAGGGCGCCCTCGCCCTCCACCCGGGCCAGTTCGGCGACGGACAGGACGCGCTCGTTCTTGTGTGTCATGTTCTTTCGCCGCTTCCCGACGGGTGGATACGTGCCCTTCAGTCTGGGGCCCCATGGCAGGCGCGGACAGGTAGCTGTGTCACCGGGTCCCGGGACCAAGGTCCCGGCCGCGGCGTTCAGAGGTTGTAGCCGAGTCATCCGCGGGCCAGGTCGGCGTCAGGTCCGTGGGCATATCTCGGGCCGATGGTCCTTTCCGGCCGGGCTGAACGCCCGTAGCCGCCGGGCGCTCGTCACATGCTGAAGGAAATGCCCCGCCAGCTCGGCCTCGGAAGAGGAGGGGCCATGGGCTTCAATCTTGCTGTCATCCTCAGCGAAACTGCACATTCATCACCGGACCGGCCCGTGGCCGTGTTCACCGGGGGCCAGCTCACCTACCGGGAGCTGGACAAGGCTTCTGACCGGCTGGCGGCTTCCCTTGCAGCAGCCGGGATTAGGCCCGGCGACCCCGTCGCGCTGCAACTGCCCAACATCCCGCAGTTCCTGATCTCGTACTTCGGCATCCTCAAGGCGGGCGGCATCGTGGTCCCGCTCAACGTCATGCTCAAGGCCCCGGAAGTGGCCTTCCATCTCGGCGACAGCGGGGCCCGCGTCCTGATCACCTGGGAAGGGGTCCTGGCCGAGGCCGCCAAGGGAGCGGAATCCGCCGGGCTCGACCAGATCTACGCCGTCGGCCACGCTGGTGATTCAGCGGTCGCCGTCCCGTTCGAACGGCTCCTGGACGTCAGTGTACCGCACTTTGAGATGGCCACGCGGCAGCCCACGGACACGGCCGTCATTGTCTATACCTCCGGCACGACGGGACGGCCCAAGGGCGCCGAGCTCACGCATATCCAGCTGTACATGAACGCTGACATCCCCGGCCGCCTGTTCGATGTCCAGCCTGACGACATCGTGATCGCCGTCCTGCCGCTGTTCCACGTGTTCGGCCTGTCCAGCATCATGGACGTCTGCGTGCGGTTCGGCTGCACCATGTCGCTGCTCCCCCGGTTCACACCCGCCGCGGTGCTGGCCGCGATCCAGCGCGACCGGGCCACCATCTTCGAGGGCGTGCCCACCATGTTCGCCAACCTACTGTCCTGCCCGGACCTGGACAGTTATGACCTGTCCTCGCTGCGGGTCGCCATCTCAGGCGGGGCATCCATCCCCGCGCCCGTTCTTGACGCGTTCGAGGACCGCCTCGGGCTGGTCATCCTGGAGGGCTACGGGATGACCGAGACCGCGTCGACGACCACCTTCAACCCCAGCGCGGCCGAGCGCCGCGCCTACAGCGTCGGCAAGCCCATCTGGGGAACCCAGACGCAGGTCCGGGACTCCGGCGGCCGGCCGCTGCCCCCCGGCCCTGAGAACGTGGGCGAGACTGTCACCCGCGGCATGCACGTGATGAAGGGATACCTGCACAACCCGGAGGCGACCGCCAGCGCCTTCACCGGCGACTGGCTGCACACCGGTGACCTCGGCTACTTCGACGAGGACGGGTTCTTGTTCATCGTCAGCCGCAAGAAGGAGCTCATCATCCGCGGCGGCTACAACGTGTACCCAAGCGAGATCGAGAACGTGCTGCACGCCCACCCGGCGATCGCCGAGGCGGCCGTGGTCGGCGTTCCCGATGAACGACTCGGCGAAGAGGTCATGGCCGTAGTCATCCTGCGGCCGGCGATGGGCCTGCTCGAGCATGAACTGCGCTCCTACTGCCGGGAACGGCTGGCCGCCTACAAATGCCCCCGGGTGTTCCAGTTCCGCTCGGAACTGCCGAAGAACATCCTCGGCAAGGTCCTGAAGGGACGAACTGATCCCCGGCTAAGTAGGAGGCCAACCATGCTCCGGACGACGATGGACCGGATGAGCACGCTGGACGCCGAGTTCTTTTTCGCTGAATACGACAACGTGCCCATGCACATCGGGTCGGTGGCGGTCTTCGACGGGCCGGCTCCCGCTTATCAGGACGTCATGCGCCTGTTTGAAGCGAAGCTGCCCAAGGTGCCCCGTTATCGCCAGGTAGCCAGGACCACGCCCGGGCAGGTTCTCCGCCCCGTGTGGGCCGACGACGAGCATTTCAATATCAGGCACCATGTCCGGCACGCCACCGTTCCGGCGCCCGGCGGCCCTGACCAGCTCCGCGCCGTCGCGGCGACGCTTTTCGCGCTACGGCTGGACCGGCGCCGACCGCTCTGGGACGAGTGGTTCCTCGACGGGCTGGAGGGCGATCCGGATCCGCTCCGCCGGCTCAGCCTGATCCGGCAGCAGATGGATAACATCAAGCACACCGACCAGGCCGTCAGCGCCGAGATCCTCACCGGGATGCTCGGCTTGGCCGCGCCGACGTGGCTCGCGCTCGGCACGCAGGCCGCCTTCCGGATCCCGCAGCCGCTGATCCAGACCGTGACCACCAACATCCCCGGCCCGCGCAGTCGGCTCTATGTCCTCGGCCGCAGCCTGACGGCGCTCTACCCGTACGTCCCGATCGGCAACGCAGTGCGGATCTCGGCCGCGATCTTGTCCTACGTCGACACCGTCTCCTTCGGAGTCACCGCCGACCACGACTCCCTGCCCGACCTGGACGTCTTCGTCGAGGGAATCAAGCGCGGCCTGGCCGAGCTCCGCGGTCTAGCCGCCGGCTAGCGCCCGGGCTCCGCGGCATAATGCGTCACAGCCGGTCAGCTTAGTCGCGGGCCGGCGGTCAGTGGCGTGCGTTGTCCGGCTGATGCCGAACTGCAGCATCTGCGGCCAGCGTGGTCACGGTGAGCCTAAGTCAGCTGGCCCGGGACTGGATCGCGGTCAGCGCGATCGTGTAGACGATGTCCTCGACCAGGGCGCCGCGGCTGAGGTCGTTCACCGGCTTGGCCAGGCCCTGGAGCATCGGGCCGATGCTGACTACCTGGGCGCTGCGCTGCACCGCCTTATACGTCGTGTTCCCGGTGTCCAGGTCGGGGAAGATGAAGACGCTGGCCCGGCCGGCCACCGGGCTGCCCGGCCGCTTGGCCTGGCCGACCGAGGCGATCGCGGCGGCATCGTACTGCAGCGGGCCGTCGACGGCCAGGCCCGGTTCGCGCTGGCGGACGATCCGGGTGGCCTCGGCGACCTTGTCCACGTCCGTGCCGGTCCCGAAGGTCCCGGTGCTGAAGCTGATCATCGCGACCCGGGGCTCGATGCCGAAGGCACGCGCCGACGCGGCGCTGGAGATGGCGATGTCGGCCAGGTCCTCCGCGCCGGGCTGGGGATTGATGGCGCAGTCGCCGTAGATGACCACCTCGTCGGGCAGGCACATGAAGAAAACCGAGGACACCAGGCGGCTGCCCGGCTTGGTGCCCAGGATCTGCAGCGCGGGGCGGACGGTGGCCGCCGTGGTGTGCACCGCGCCGGACACCAGGCCGTCCACCTCGCCCTGCCTGAGCATCATGGTGCCGACCGTGACCGGGTCGGCGAGATGCTCGCGGGCCACCTCCTCGGTCCAGCCCTTGTGCCGCCGCAGTTCGGCCAGCGGGGCGACGTAGCGCTCGGCGACGGTCCGCGGGTCCAAGATGGTGACGCCGGGCGGCAGCCGCAGCCCGATGTGCCTGGCCTGCGCGGTCACCTCGTCCGGGGCGCCGAGCAGCAGGCAGCGGGCGATGCCGCGGTTGGCGCACTCGACCGCGGCGTGCAGGGTCCGGGGTTCGGCGCCTTCGGGCAGGACGATGAGCGCGTGGGCCACCCGGGCCTGCTCCGCCAGCTGGTAACGGAAGGCGGCCGGGGTGAGCCGGCGCGGCTGGGCGGGGCCGCTGAGCAGGGACTGCAGCCAGGACGCGTTCAGCGCGTCGGCGATGGTGTTGGTCACGGCCTCGATCCGGTCCGCGTCGTCGGGCGGCAGCCCCGGGTCCAGGTCGCGCACCCGGGCGGCGGTCTGGTAGCTGTCGGGGTCGACGAGCAGGACGGGCAGGCCGGTCGCGGCGGCCCGGGCGAGTTCCCAGACCTGCGGATCGGGCCGGATACCCGCGCTCAGCAGCAGGGCGGCCAGCCGGGTCCCGTTCATCGCGGCCAGGCAGGCGGCCATGATCACCTCGTGCCGGTCGCCGGGCACCACGATCAGCCGGCCGTCGTCAAGGACCCGGATGCCGCCCGGGATGCCCTGGGCGAAGACCGCCACGTCCTTGATCCGCCGGGACATGTCGCCCTCGTGCAGGATCTCCGGGTTCAGCTCGCGGACCAGGTCGCCGACCCGCGGCCAGGTCAGCTCCGTCCGGTACGGCACCCCGGCGATCAGCCGGAGCCCGCGCCGGTCCAGCGCGGCCCGCAGCGCAGTGGCCGGTTCGGGACCGGTCGCGGGCAGGCCGTGGACGACGCAGCCGGTCACGCGCGCGTGCTCGCCCGAGGTGTATCCCCCGGCCGCGATGGCGAGCTGCTCGGCCAGGCCCTCGACGCCATCCGGCTCCGCGGGCCAGTTGCCGACCAGCAGGACGTCGGCGTCGAGGGCGCGGGCCAGCGCCTGGTTGATGGCGCTGGCGTACAGCTTGGACGGCCCCGAGCTGAGCCCCTCGACCACGACGACATCGGACCGGTTGTAGATCGGTGCCCAGGCCGCGACGATCTTGTCCAGGACGACGTCGAGCCCGCCGTCGCCCAGCTGCTGCTCGAGCTCGGCGGTGCTGAGCGGCTCCGGCGGGCGTAGCGTGGTGATCGCCGCCACCAGCGCGGCGGATCGGTCGGGGGTGCCGTCGGCCCGGGGCTGGGCCACGGGCTTGACGTAGGCCACGTGGACGCCGCTGCGGTCCAGCGCGCGCAACAGGCCGAGGCAGGTCCTGGCCAGGCCGACGTCCTCGGCGGCGGGCGCGACCAGCAGGCTCCGGGCCATGACGTCTACTCCCTGGCTGAGGCCGCCCGGCGGGCGGCGACGAGGCGGGCGGTGTCGCGGGCGATCATGAGCTCCTCGTCGGTCGGCACGACGAGCGCCTGGACCGGGCCGGGACGGCTGATCCGCCCCCCGGTGGACCGGCCGTGTTCCCGGGCACGCTGAAGCTGAGAACGCTCGTTCCCTGGCTATAGGATTTGCCCCCCCGGAGCCGAGCTGGCAGGGGCATTGGTCCCGCACCGCCTGGCCAAAAGGCCATCCCCTCAGACAGGTGACCCGTCCGGCGCACCCACCGGTACGCGCGCCCGGGCGGCGGACGGGCTGTGCATCCGCATCAGGGAAACACCAAGGCCGTCTGGCGGCTCTCCAAGCGCGGAGACCCGGGCTCGTCGGCAAGCTCGCACGAGCCGACGCGGGTCCTTGATGACAATGGTCCCGGCGATTAGGGGCGTAGGCTCCTGGCCCATCTGACACCAGGCGGCTGTGCTGAAGGTAACGCGGTTAAGGATGTGATCAGCATGAGGGCGCTAGTGGTGTACGAATCGATGTACGGGAATACGCACGTCGTCGCCGGCAATATCGCGGACGGCCTGCGCGCCACCCACGAGGTGACCCTCGTGCCGGTGGGAGCGGCTACCGAGACGCTCGTCGCCGGGGCCGACCTCCTGGTCGTCGGCGGCCCGACCCATATACACGGAATGTCGAGCGCCGCTACCCAGCGGATGGCGGCGCAGGCGGCCGCCAAACAGGCCAGCGGGCTGACCCTGGACCCGGACGCCGACGGCCCGGGGATACAGGACTGGCTCAAGGGCATGGCCGCTGGTCACGCTCTGGCCGCCGCCTTCGATACCCGGATCAATGGCGTCCCCGCCTTTACCGGCCGCGCCAGCCGCGGCCTCGGCAGGCTGCTGAAGCGCCACGGCTACCGCCTCATCATGGCGTCGGAGAGCTTCCTGGTCGACAAGCAGAGCACCCTGCTCGACGGCGAGACTTCGCGGGCCCGCCGATGGGGTGCCGCGCTCGGCACCGCCGCGATTAGTGCCTACTCCCCGGCACGGACCTGAGCATGAGGAACCCGGCGTGAAGAGTACTCGGTGTCCCACCGAGTACGTAAGAGGGTACACAGGGGGCCACCGACTCCCTTGGACGGGCCAGCTGGGCCTGTCCCCTGATGCGCAGGAGAAAGGAGGTGACACTGGTGGATGATTTCTTCAGGATTGTCGCGGCTGGTCCGGCCTTCTTTGTCAGTTCATGGCTACTGATGATCTTCACGGGAATTACCGGATCCGATACCGGGATCCGGCCGTTCGGCTATGTCACGTCCATGGTGGTGACGATCGGGCTCTGGCTGACGCTGGCGCCGGCCGTCGGCGCCATCGCCCGCAGCGGCAAGAGCAAGAAGAGCTGACCTGCCCGGCGACGCCCTGTCCGCAGGCCGGGAACTGGCAAGAAGAGCAAATGGTCCCTTCGCCTGGTGACCACAGACCCTGCCACGATCAGCCGGCGCCAGGTGATCGTGGCCGCAAGAGTTCCGTATTCGCATACGAACAAATGGGGTGACTGCCATGGCGAACAAGCGGGTGCTCGTGATCGGGGGGAACTTCGGCGGGCTTACCGCGGCTCTGGAGGTCAAGGCCGAGCTGGGCGGCGACGTCGACGTCACCGTGGTGTCGGCGGCTGAGCGTTTCCTGTTCAACCCGTCGCTGATCTGGCTGCCGTTCGGCAAGCGCCGCGCGGGCGACATCACCTTCCCGCTGGAGCCGGTCTTCGACGCGCACGGGATCGGCTTCGTGCACGCCGAGGCGACGGCCATCGCCCCGGCGACCCGCACGGTAACCACCACCGCCGGCCGGTACGAATACGACTACCTGGTGATCGCCACCGGGTACCGCAACAAGTTCGACGTGATACCCGGGCTCGGCCCGGACGGCTACGCGCAGTCGATCACGACTCTGGCCGACGCCGAGCGGGCCGGCGTGGCCTGGGCCAAGTTTCTGGATGATCCCGGCCCCGTGGTGATCGGCGCCAGCCAGGGCGCGAGCTGCTTCGGCGCGGCGTATGAGTTCTTGTTCAACACCTCCCACCAGCTGCGCAAGGCCAAGCTGCACGGCAAGGTGCCGCTGACCTTTGTCACGGCCGAGCCCTTCCTCGGCCACTTCGGCATCGGCGGCCTGCCCGGCGGCGAAAAGCTGCTGAAGATGTTCCTGCGCAAGGAGGGCATCACCGCAATCACCGGCGTGGCGATGGAGGAGGTCACCGGCGATCAGGTGAAGCTGACCGACGGCGGCCGGTTCCCGTTCAGGTACGCCATGGTGGTGCCGCCGTTCGTCGGGCAGGAGGTCATCCGGGCAACCCCCGGCCTGTCCGACGACAAGGGCTACGTGCCGGTCGAGGACACCTACCAGTCCAAGGCGTACCCGCAGATCTACGCCGTCGGCATCGCCGCGCAGGTGCCCGTGCCCTGGCAGACGGCCATACCGATCGGCATCCCGAAGACCGGGTTCCCGGTCGAGTCGATGGCCAAGGTCGCCGCCCGCAACATCGCTGCCGCGATCAGGGGTGAGCCGCTGAGCAGCCACAAGGAGTTCGGCGAGATGGCGGCGGTCTGCATGATGGACGCCGGCAACAACGGCGTGATGATCCTGGCCGACCACATGCTCCCGCCGCGCAAGGCGGCCGTGATGATCCCCGGGCCGCAGGTGCACGCGATGAAGGTCGCTTTCGAGAAGTACTACCTGTGGAAGAGCCGCCACGGCTACGTCCGGCTGCCGTGATGCGCCTGCAGCAAGGAGAGAGATGGAGACCATGGAGGAACTTCTCGGCGGCCATCCGTTCTTCGCCGGGCTCGGTCCTAGCGCGGTGCGGCTCATGGCGGGGTGCGCATCAAACGTGCATTTCGCGGCGGGCGAGTACATCTTCGGTCAGGGAGAAGCTGCGAGCCGCTTCTACGTGATCAGGCACGGAAGGGTGGCGCTGGAGATCCATTCACCGGCGCGGGGACCTTTGATCGTCGACACGATGGATGACGGGGAGGTGCTCGGGTGGTCCTGGCTCATCCCGCCCTACCGGTATTTCGGTGACGCCCGGGCGGTGGTGCCGGTCAGCGCGACCGCGCTTGACGGCGCCTGCCTGCGCGGCAAGTGCGAGGCCGATACGCAGCTCGGGTATCAGCTGCTCAAGCGGGTCACCACCGTGATGTACCAGCGCCTGGAGTCCGCGCGAGTCCGGTTGCTTGACCTGTACGGGCCCGAACCCGCGCGAGCGTAACTCCGTCACGCGGCCGGTCAAGACCGAAGTCCCGGACGACAAGGCCATCGCGGCAGCCGGTTCCGCCGAGCGATACCTCGCCGGCGTCAGCCATGCGACGGTGGTCGCCTTCGGCGACCAGGCCGTCACCGAGCATCCGGGCACCGAGGTCCCAGCGGCCCCCGCCGCGCTGCACTGGGCCGCGCAGGCACAGGGCGCCGGAAACCTGACGCTTACCTGGACGGTGACCGAGGGCGACTGGGTGGTGGTGGTGATGAACCAGCCATGACCCGCTGCGTGACGCGGCGCGCGGTTCGGCCGCCGGGGCGGTCGCGATGGTGCCGGAAGGCCTGGTGCTGCTGACGGCCATCCCGCCGATGCTGGCCGAGGGGCGCCGGGTCGTCGCCAACATCGAGCGGGTCGCCAGGCTGTTCGTCACCAAGACCGTGTACGCGGCGATCATCGCGATCGCGGTGGGAGCGGCCGGCGTCAGCTACCCGTTCTTCCCGCGGCACCTGACCATCATCAGCACGCTCACCATCGGGATTCCCGGCTTCTTCCTCGCCCTGGCCCCTGGTGCGCCGCTAGCCAGGCCGGGCTTCACCCGGCGGGTGCTGGCGTTCACGATCCCGGCCGGGGTGGCGGTCGCCGCGGCAGGGCTGGCGAGCTACGCCATCGTCCGCGCCATGACAGGTGCCGCCGCCGGGCCAGGCACCGGCGCCGCCGGGCCGGGCGACGCGGCGCGCACGGCAGCCATGCTGGCCGTGTTCACCATGGGCTTGTGGGTCCTCGGCCTCGTCGCCGGGCGCCCGGCGGCAAGCCGGATCCTCCTGATCGCGGCCATGGCCGCCTGCCTGGTGCCGCTGTTCGCCGTCCCGCTGGCGCGGCGGATCCTGGCGTTGCAGCTGCCGTCGGCAGGGGGCCTGGTTGCGGAGGCCGCCGTGGTGCTGGCCGCCATCGCCGCGCTCACCCTGTGGCGTCGCTTCGGGCCGCCGCGGCTCGCTCGCGGGCCAGGCCCTCGGCGCGCTGCCTGATGCCGAGCAGCATCTTGCGCTCCATAACCAGGCTGCCGGGTTCCATGACGAGCATGCTGAACAGACGGGCCGGCAGCGCCGCCGGCGCGGCGATCCGGTTCCGGCTGATCAGCCTGGTCTGCCCGTCCTCCGCGAAGAGCGCGAAGATCCACACCCAGTTCCCGTCGGCGAACCGGAACGTGAGCGTCCGCTCCGGGTCGCAGACGACCGCCCGCATCATCGGCCGACCGGGACCCAGCGGCAGCTCGTCGCCGACCTTGACGTCCTGGAACTGCGGCAGGATCTGGCGCGCGCTATGCATGTTCAGGCCGAGCAGGTTCTCTATCCAGTCGTAGGTGTACACGCCGCCCCGCCCGCTGCCCATCTGCACTAGCCACGGCCAGACCGCGTCCGGTGGCGCACCGATCGTGATCGCCCGGGTGGACACGATGCCGGCGTCAGCGAGCAGTTCGTCGCCGGGCAGCTTCCTTGATACCTCCTCGGGCCGGGCGCCCCAGGTAAGGCACCAGCACCGGAAGAACAGCGGGTAGGCGAACGCCCCCAGCCCGGTGGCCAGGGCGGCCCCGGCCGGGATCCACGTGCGCTTGCTCATCGTCTGCCTCCTCACGTTCGTTTCCTAGTTCGCGGCCTCCAGTGCGTCGGCGTCGTCACCGAGCGACAGGTACGCTTCATCCTCCTGGACCATGTGCAACCGCACGATCGCGTACAGGCCGTACAGGACGCCGCGGAGATCGGCGATGTCCGTATCGTCGGGCACCCGGTCACCGACATCGCCAATGAGCCGGCCGAGCCGGGCGATCTGGTAGGCGATCTCGGCGTGGGCCCGGCTCATCGGGGCGGTCGGGTCGACCCCGCCGAGCAGCCGGTTCAGCGCCGGGTACAGATCCGCCTCCTCGGCGTTCTCATGCGGCCAGACCTCGCCGGTGAGCAGGGCGTAGGCCTGGCGGACCTGAGCTATCGCGGCGGGCGCCGCGAGCGGGTCGGTGGTCAGCGCGTCGGCAGCGACCCGGAGTTGCTCAATGTCGGCGCGAAGGAGCTGATGCTCGATGCGGAACCGCCTGGTCAGCGCGGTGTCGGCGGAGGTCAGCGGCTTAGCAGAGAGAGCTGGGCGCAACGCGCGCAGCGCGTTGAGGATGACAGCCACGTCAATGCCTTCCTGCAGCAGCGCGCCCCACACCGCGGGAAGCAACCCGGCGGCGGCCACTGCCATGGCCGCCAGTGACATTCCCATCCCCGCTAGCACGCTCTGCAACGCGATCCGCCGGGTACGGCGGGCCAGCGCCGCCACCTCACCGAGACGGCCGAGATGATCAACCGTCAGAACTGCGTCAGCCGCCTCCGACGACGCGGTAGAACCCCGTGCCCCCATGGCGACCCCGACATCGGCGAGGGCCAGAGCGGGCGCGTCGTTGATCCCGTCGCCGGTCATGATGACAGGCGCCCGCCGCTGTTCACGGCGCACCGCATCCAGCTTCCCGGCCGGTGTCAGCTCGGCGAGAACTTCATCGACCCCGGTAAGCGCGCCGACGGCGCCGGCCGCTTCGGCACCGTCGCCCGTCGCCAGAACGACCCGCGTGATGCCACCGCGGCGCAGCGCCCTGATCGTCTGCCGGGCGTCCAGCCGGATCCGGTCCTCGAGCAGGAGCGCGCCCGCGGGATTGCCGTCGACCGCGACGAACACGGTGAGGGCACCATCGAGCCATGCCCGCCTGCGGACGGCCCTGACCCACGGCGGGGTCCCCGTCACCGCGGCCCATTCAGCGCGCCCGAGCCTGACGTGACGGCCCGCGACCGTTCCCGCGATGCCCTGGCCGGGCAGTTCCGTCACATCCGCGGGCTGGACCAGCGGGCACCCACGCTCAGCCGCCGCGCGGACGACCGCGGCCGCAAGGACATGCCCGGACGCCTGGTCAAGTGACGCCGCGACGGCCACGATCTCGTCGGGCGGCAAGCCACCCGCGGGCACGATGGCCGTCACCTCAGGCTGGCCGACGGTGAGCGTCCCCGTCTTGTCCAGCATCACGGTGGTGCACCGGGCAAGGCGTTCCAGCACTCCGCCGTTCTTCACCACGATCCCGCGGCGCGCCGCGGCTGACAGGCCAGAGACCAGGGCGACCGGTGCCGCGAGGATCAGCGGACACGGCGTGGCAACCACCAGGACCGCCACCGCCCGGGCGGCGCCGCCCAGCGCCCACGCCGCTCCTGCCACGACCAGGCTCAGCGGCAAGAACCACATGGCGTATCTGTCGGCGAGCCGGACGAACGGCGCCTGCGAGTTTTCCGCCTCGGCGACCAGACGGACGATAGCCCCGTAGGTGCTGTCGGCGGCGCTAGCGCTAGCACGCAGGTCGAACGGCCCGGCCGCGTTCAGCGTGCCGCTGCGGAGCGAGTCGCCCCGCACGTGCTCCACCGGCAGTGCCTCCCCGGTCAGCGCGGATTCATCGAGCACGGCGGCGCCGGTGGTTAGCGTGCCGTCCACGGGGACGACCTCGCCTGCCGCTACGAGCAGCACGTCACCGGCCGCGATCTGATCCAGCGGCACGGCCTCGAGTGACCCGTCCCGGTAGCGCCGCCCGGTTCGCGGCGCCGGGCCAGCAGGGCGCTCAGGTCGTGCCTGGCGCGGTAGGCGGCCCAGGCCTCCAGGGTGCGCCCGCTGGTGAGCATGACGCTGATCACGGCCGCGGCGAGCAGCTCACCGACCGCCACCGCGCCGACCAGTGCCATCAGCGCGATCACGTCAACGCTCAGCCGGCCGCGCCAGATGCTGGCGGCCGCGATCCAGAAGGCGTAGGTGATCCCGCAGGCCGCCGCGGCGAGCCACGCTGCTTCCGAGGCCCCGCTAGCGCCTGCCAGGCTGGCCAGGCCGCCAGCAGCCATCCCGGCTGTCGTGACGGCGAGCAGCAGCGGCGCAGATCGCTGGACCAGCCACGCCCACACGCCTCGGACAACGGTGATGGACATGCTCCCACTCTTGGCAACCGGGAATGCGGAAGCACCAGGCCGGAAGGCACCAGATCAAGGGCCCTTCGTCCGGTTCCCGCAACCAGCCACGACGCAAGACAGGTCAGTGCCGAGGGTGCCTAGTTGCATGATCGCCCAGGCAGGGGGTACAGCCAGCCGGGCAGGCCGTTGACCGCCCGGAACACCGCGGTCTCGCCCGGGCCGACGCGATCGCGGCGGACGGCCAGGCCGTGACTGGCTCGGTCGCACCGTGGCCGTCTTCGTCTGTGCCGATGTCGGCCTGCTTGAGGCTTTCCCGCTGCCCTGCCAGCTGCCGGAACGGGCGGTGCTGGGAACCCGGCCGCATGTCCGGCCACTCCTGGTGCGGCGCTCTCAGTATTGATGCAGACGACTGCCCGGACTGGGGCACGGCGGCGCTGCGGGTCCCTGACCTCATCGAGGAGATGGTCAGCCGGGTTCTCGAGGACGGCGGCGAGATCTCGGTGATCTGCGACGGCTCGTCTCCGATCGCCGCCCGGCTGTACTTCCCGGTGGAACGGCAGTGAGGGCGTAGCCGCCCCGCCGGTCGAGGACCGGGCGGGGCATCGCGCTAGGCGTGAGGCGTATCAAGCTGATCACGCAACGTCCTGATGAGAGCCGAAGGCAAGGTCCCGTGCCTATCCTGGAGTTGTCGAGACATCCTGGAAGGTGCGGGACCTGTGCATGACGATAGCACGGA